>Ga0213829_1000674_pt1 | contig 29614 bp, 28 predicted proteins | sample MC6MC0896MG_FD_180665 | JGI IMG/M metagenome (GOLD analysis project Ga0213829, IMG submission 180665) | Enriched soil aggregate microbial communities from Iowa State University, Ames, United States - MC6-MC0896-MG | ecosystem: Environmental > Terrestrial > Soil > Unclassified | place: USA: Iowa...
AACTAAATAAATTCATATCAACTATCTTTTAGTATATCAATATACTAAAAATATTAGGTATTTTTACGGAGAATCAGTTTTATTTTTATCAGAAATTCAGTTTTTGACAAAAAAGAGTTTCAATTACTCAAATGTAACAAAACCTTCGCCTTTGCACGTATTGGCTCCTTCAGAGATCAAAGCCGAAGATCCAAATGTAGTAAGGTTATTGGCGGAGGGTTTAGACAAAATTTCTGGTTTGCCCGAATATGACGAAAGCATGGAAACAGCTCCAGGTTCAAGCCGATGGGTGGCACTCAATCTAAAAGAGAAACAAATTGTAACCAAAATAAGAATAGCACCTATCAATGCAAATAACGGTATTCTTGTCAATGACAAATATTTATTACTGGTCTATAATAAAGGCAGTTGGGTACCTGTTGAAGAACAAGTAGCAAAATATAATTACCTCAAATTCAGAAACCTGTCACCCGGAGCCTTATATTGGGTAAAAAATCTTACAAGAGGAAAAGAAGAAATTCCATTTACTATCGATCGTTATGGCAAGCAAAACTTCATCTATGAAAGTGCAAGAGACCCTACTTAAATTATTATCTTAAAGCGAGGATGACTATTTAATTCGGACAATTTTGACCATTTGAATATTACGGCAAGAAGTTTCATATCCACTTTTACTTAGTTTTTATGATTTTATTCAAAGTGGTCAATTCACCTCTGAATCGCATGGTATCGATGCCCCGAAATCTCCACTTACATACAGATAAGCAAAATAAAATAACAAATGCAAAAAAATGAGAATTATAAAAAATTTATTTCCGGTCCTCGGTATCGTTATGTCGATTTTATTCATACATGGCAGTAAAAAAGCTGATGAAAACTTTGAGAAAAAAGAGGTTATAAACGTAGACTAGTTTTACATCTCAATAAGATTTTATGAAAAACTTAACCTTATCAGACTATATCTCTTTATTCTTTATACTAATAAGTGTACTTGCATTTTTTATATTAGATAGTAAACCAATATCTTTATTATCTATAGCTTTTATAAATATTCCAATTTTCCTAAAAACGAAAGTAAATGAAAATTTATATAAAGTAATTCAAATCATATGTTCGATTATTGCTATTGGAACAATCGGATATGGAATTTATATTACGAATAATTAATGCGACAAAGAGAATAATATTAAAAAATTGGTGGTACGTGAAAACTGTGCCACCTCTTATAAACACTTATATGCTGCTGCAGTATAATGAAAAAGCCCCTTATAACCTGTGGATTAGGACAAATGTATCGCTTTATGTAATTTTTATTATTTTGTGGGAGTGTAGCTCAAATCGTGTCATAGGATTAGACCTTAAAAACCTCTTTCTAGTTTGAGCCTATCGCCAAATCTATATAAAGTTGGGAGAGGTCAAACATGCGTGGCCATGTTCATTTAATTTTTAATTTAACAATTATAACAATGATAGGATTCGAAGTAATGATAAATGATACTCATTTGATGAGCGTTGCAGCTGAAAGTAGCCGATTGTTTATTTCCAATATTCAAGATACGTTTATTTTGATGCCGGGTGGAATTGATGATCAGGATAATTCTTTGAGGTGGCCACATCACGTGCTAAAAGTAGGAGATAAAATAAATATTAAAGTAAAAGATCTGGAGGTAATAAATGAGCCGAATGAAATTGTCCAGAATGATACCGAGAACATAAGAGAAAGATACAACAGACTAAAAATCGAATTGGAAAATAAAGGATTATTATAGATATGATAGGTTTAACAAGTAATATTAAGGGGCGGGAGTATAGAATTGCAGACTTTGTTATATTGAGTTTAATCCTGACTCAAGGGCGATTCTTATTAGAAGGTACCGGATATATTTTCTCAAGCCTCAGAATAAAGGAAGGAATTGAATATGAGTTTATTGTTGCTGAGTTCGATGAGCCAACGGAGAAAATTACGAAAGAGAATGATTTTGCCGAGAGAGATTTCGATTTTGAAACATCTTTATTTAGTGAAGAAAGTCAATGGAGACATAAACTACAAGAATTCCACAGATTGGAAAGTATTTTGAAAGAAAGAGGGGAAATTTAATATGAGATGATATTTTTCTCGAATACGAAGCAAAAGATATATTGAAGATCGTGATAGTGTAATCCTACCCTTTTGCACCGTCAGTTGAGAGCAAACGGACTCTATATTTTTGATGGCCCAGAATCAGCAATTTCAATCACAAACCAATTATGTATTAGATTTGGGATAGGCTCAAACTGATTAAAATCTTAGGCGTCCGGGAGAATGTTAAAAACCCCTCGTCCGCTGAGGACTTGGGGCTATAAATAAACATATGAAACAAATTTTTATCAGATATCCAAGCGTCTTTCATAACGCTTACCTTTCAATTCAAATATGTAACGAACGTAGGGACGATAGATTTTTTTTATTTGTGCCTGATGCCGTTGTTGCATGCCTGTTGCTATTATTCTCGTTTGGTAATCGCTCGCAACGAGTTCGCCACCCTGAGACAGAACTTCAAAAGAAATCAAATTCACAGGGTCACTTGATCCATTTTCGAAGAGCGTTTTGATATCAGAACTGACATAACCATTATCGGATACCCGTCCAGAATTACTCACCACCGTGAAAACCTGATCATCGGGATTCACTACCGCAAGGTTACAGCTCGCATAAATTTGTGGATTCGCTACCGATATTGCATTGATAACTGCTGTTCCACGGGTCTTTCCTGTAACCAGTCCCTTAGCATCCACTGTCGCAATACTGTTGTCTGAAGAAGTCCATATGACAGTTCTATCCTTTACATCCTCCGGCAATACAGTTGCCACAATCTGCTTCTGCTCTCCCAGAACCATTACTAAACTATGTGCAGATAAGATAATATGATCCACCGTAGCCGATTTTACGGTAACCTTACAAAATGCACTCTTTTTACCATCCACAGTAGCCACTTTAATCGTTGTTGTACCCACATTTACTCCTTTTATTACTCCCCCAGTCACGGTAGCAACCTGTGGGTCACCGGAGGACCAAACCAACGTCTGATCATGGGCATTAACCGGCAATACTTTGGCATGCAAGGTCAATTCCTTTCCTACATGCAATTCTGCTTGCGCCGGAGTCAATTCAATCGATCCTATAGGTACCGATTGCACCTGAATAGTTAGTTCGCCCTTGATTACTGTCCCTTTGATCTCCGCTGTCACCTTTGCTGTTCCGGGTGCAACGGCCTTAATCTTTCCTTTATTAACAGCACATACATGCGTATCAGAACTATTCCACTCGATTTCCATCTGATCTGTATCCGATAAATCCGTTGGTTCAATCATATATGTTACCGGCACTTCTTCCCCTAGCATTAAGGTAGTCTTAGTTGCATGTAATTTTAATGCTGTCGGTGAAACCGGTAACACACGAATCAAGGCCTTCGCCTTTATGTTCTGGCCTTTCACCGACACACTTACACCCGTTTCACCAACACGATGTCCGTAGACAATTCCATTCTCCACAGTTGCTATTTTCGGGTCCGCTGTCGACCATATGTAATCTGGATCTTTTATATCCTCCGGTGTATGCTTCACAAACAGTTGTTCGGATTTTCCTACAGCCAAAGAGATGGTATCATTCCTGAATGTAATGTTGTTTATACGAATCGGAAGGATCTCTTCCCGGCCACAGGCCATAAACAACAATACTACTTGTAACATGATCAGCATCCGGTACAGATGAGTTAATTTACTTTTCTTATTGCCAGTCAATATCTCCATCTTATTCGTAAAATTAATTTTCCTTCGTTCTATCATTACTTACCAAGTGTAGCCGAATCATAAATCTTTGCTCTGAACCGTCCATTCGCTGAGGTTATATCCAATAGCATCGGACCATAGCCAGCATTCGTCACGCGAAATGTCCCTTCGACCCAGCCTTTATCTATTTTGGTAATCTGAATCTGTCCACCACTGGGGACAATGTCTTTAACAATCTTATCAAAATATCTGCTCATGTAGGTTGTTTTCGATGTCTGAAAATGGAAATGATTGCCTCCATTGGACACATCATACTTATAGTCGCCTACACCCCCATTCCATCGCAATAAAAAGTATCCTCCACCCTCATTTTCAGGATTCGACAATAAGTAGCTATTTCCCGATTTCGCAGCCGAAGATGCAGGAAACTTTACAGGCGCCCCACCAGCAATACTGAGTTCTATCCATCCGTTACCTGAAATCTGGATATTGGACAGTAATAGATAGGTTCCGGCACGGGGTGCCTTTAATTTGAGACTCACAACAGCTGTTGCACTACCGTTAACACTAGCCGGTGCCTGATAGGTTACTGTATTAGCCTCCGCTTTAACGATCTTGCCCGGCCCTGTGAGTTCCCATGAATCTATAAATTTACTAGGTAGCGCCGCCGGCATCCCCACGGGATACCCGGGCTCGGTTCCCTGCCCATTCCCCGTAAGCGGAGTCAGCAAATCATCCCATTTGGTTTGCGTATAGATCAGCGCACGTACGGCCTGGGTCTGTCCTGGCTCGATAGAAGTTTCATAGGGATCCAATGAAAGCCTATTCATTAACGACCAGTCGCTGAAATGCGTAGTTTCATAACTGATTGTTTTTTGTGCAGTATTCACACTACTTGCACCAACGTATTTCCATACCCCATTCTCCAGCTGATAGGCAAAGCCCAGGGTTTGTGCGAGTCCCGCCTCCGCAGCTATACTGCTCCAGTCGTAGCTAAGAGTTACCGGTTTATTGAAAGTGACGTTGTGGGGACTCAAGCGATAGGACAGACCGATCCCCGCGATATTGGTCTGTACAATGGGTTGGACCGTAATCACTCTCTCTTCGGTCAACGCACCAGCTGGAATCGTTATTTTCAGACGACTATCGGTCGAAGTAAGTACACCACCTGCAGGCCCTATTTTCTTACTGGAAGCCTGTCCTGCGATTGCTCCGGGAGGTCGTTCCAGCGGGATGACCTCAATCGCTTCCTCTTTGTCTGCATCCACAGGAGCCTTTTTGCAAGAAGAGGTAAACAATGCAGTACACAATAGCGTACTAGCCAAAAAGGTATAAAAATAGCGTTCGTATCTCCGTTTCATAGTTTCCATATCTAAGTATTAATAAAACAAAATTAGACGCATAAGCTGATGAAGTTCATAGGGCTGATTACTCATATTGCTAGGTAATACTACCTAGACCTAAGTTTTCGCCTCTTATTTCTTACCGTATTCAAATTTTCAGTAGCCACACAACAACTATGCTTTTTGTCATTTCACAAAGCTTGGCCGAAAAAACGGCCAAGCTTCTCCTTTTTAAAATCACACTTTATTTCTGATCTTCAGGCCATTGCGTACGCCGATGACCTTTTACAATATATATCTTGTCATCGACAGCAGTTTTGTATTTGACATAAATACTGTCAGCAACAGCTTTACTCGGCTGCGTTGATGCATTGAGCATAATTTTCCCTTCAATCAGGCGGATATCGACCTTATTTGCTGGCAGGGCCAATGTATTTTTATAATCGCCGGGGAGGATAGTTTTATTGGACAGGTCTATATTCACTTTTGCCAATACACCGAAAGGTCGGGCGACTGTACTCAACTTAAACCAGGCAACATCCGACCGGTTGTCCGAGGTATTGTAGGTGCTCAATGTAAACAGGTTTGTACTCGCTGAAGAACCATCTTCATGAAATACGCGTGTATGCCATTCGCCCGAAATAGGGAAAATAGGCGAATATTCCACCGCAGGTTGTTCTTTTTTACAGGCAGCACAACCCAACACAAGAAATCCCAGGAAATATTTAATTCTATTTTTCATGCTATGAATATTAAAGTCTAGACTAATTTTTATGCCACCACATCTTTGTATTGATCGGAACAGCTTGGGGTGTGTTGGGGTTATTATCCGAAGATACTTTTGGATAAGGCAGACGTCTTGGCAATTCGTTACCGACCAATGAACTATTTATTGAAGGCGTATAATAAACTGCAACATTATCATTATCATCTGTCAAAGCACGGACAATAGGGTACCCGGTTCTGTTTTGATCGTAGAAGGCATCCCATGCCTGAGATCGAGCCGAAGCAACCCATTTCTGTATAATAATCTGCTTCAGCATTTCTTCAACAGTTCCCGGTTTAAACGCGTAAGCACCATCCGCTTCTATAAAAGATGTCCCGTTTTTCCCCCATCGGGAGAAAGCCGATTTTACAGCCGATTCATAATGGCTTTTTGCTTTATCTTCGTCATTTAACCGCGCCCAAGCCTCCGCCTGCAGAAACTCCACTTCGGCATGGGACATAAAATAAACAGGGTCGGTAGCGGCTAATTTCGCCCTTGAGGTACTCCCGACAGGATACTCAAGCGTTGTCGCTGTATAGTTTCCCTGCAAATAAGCAGTATAGCCACCATCGATATCATTTACCTCATAGAAATCCGCTATTCGGGGATCGTTATTTTTCTTCAAATAGGATAGCAGCGTATTACTTGCACGAATATTAGCCCCCGTCCCCAATGCCCTTCGATCTGATTCAAAAAGTGGATTTGATTTATCCTTAGCATCTTCAAATACATTCATGCGGGCATCGGTCAACAACAAGTCCCCTTCATCAAGCAGCGATTTAACTGCGGTGGCATTAGCCGTAAAATCACGCATGAGGATTTTCAGCTTCAGCGACTTGGCAAATTTGCGCCATTGATCTATATCACCGGAGAAAACAAAATCCCGACTGTCCATCGACGGAAGAGCCTTAGCCTCTGTCACCTTGGTCAAGGCCTCATCCAGTTGTTTTATGATCAACGAATTTGCAGCTTTTCCCTCATCCCATTTTGGGTTGTATATACCTCTGTCTCCCTGTAAACCCTCCGTAATTGGCAGGCCGCCATATAGATCCACCAAAATATGGTAATCAAAAGCCAGCATGACCGATGACGCAAGGTAATAATTCCAAAGGCCGGCCGACTGCGCCTTCTCTTTAGCGATGTAGAGATCTTTCATCCCTCCTCCAAAGAGATTCGACCAGATTCCGTTGTAAGAAGCTATCGTTAAGGTATAGGAATCAATATTCTTGTATTGATTGGAGGTATTGTTCTGTGTATAATGCTGTGCCCAAAAACCAGCTATCAGCTGTAGATCACCGCCTATTTTCGCTGCACTATAGGCTACGCCCGAAGGGAATAACAGGTCCGGTGTGGCATCCGTTTCGATTGGCAAATAAGGATCTGTATTGATATCCAAAGCCTTGTTGCATGAACCAAACGTCAATGCACTGACTATTAATATATATCCAAGTGTCTTCATTTTTTTCATCGTATTAAAAAATAATTAAAACCGTACTTTAACGCTGCCGCCATAACTCCTGAATGTCGGGCCTGCGGCAAACTCTCCAAAGTTGGAAATAATATCGTTTCCATAATTTGTTGATTCGGGATCTACGAAATTGTTGTTTTTCGGTGTCCAAATAAACAAGTTCCGGCCAATCAAGCTAAAGTCAATACCTTTAATTTTGGATCCAAGGACACCTTTCGGCAATGAATAGCTGAGTACAACCTCTCTTAGTTTTATAAAATCGCGTTTCAATATCGCACGGTCGTACATGTAATTTGTGCTACTCGGGTTCCAGTAATCATTTATATTATTGACGCCGATCTGAACGTCATTCTCCACATATTGATCTCCGACCTGTTTGACAGAATTTGGAATTAACCAGGGTTGACGCTCATTAAACATAGTCTCTGTTGCATTTCCTACAAAGTAATTCAGCTGCGCTGTATACGAATAGAAAAGCCCCCCTTTTCGCCAGTCTAAAACACCGCCCAAGCTCCAGTCCTTATATTTGAATTGGGTGGTGAAACCCATTACAAAGTCAGGTTCGTATTTTCCAACAATACGTTTGGAATTAGGTAGCGTCAAGGGGATTCCTGTAGTGCTATTGACCACAACTTTACCCGCATGCTCCCCTTCCTTTACCGTCATGATCTGCGGCACTTTGAAAACGCCAAGCGGCTGACCGATCTGCGCCACAAAATCTACCTGATAGGCCGAGTAAATGTTAAATTCTTTTATATCGTCCCACAGTTTCTCTACTTTGCTGGTGTTTTTTGTAAAATTAACACCCAGATCCCATTGGAAATCCTGCATCTTCAAGGGAGTAAGGTTCAATCCGATTTCAACACCCTTATTTCGGATGTCACCGATATTTTGTGTCCGTGTGGTAAAGCCACTTTCCGGAGGTAAGGCCGAAGAATAGATCTGGTCAACCGTTTTTCTATTATAATACGATAGATCCAGACCGACCCTATTATTCAATAATTTCATCTCTGCACCGAACTCAAATTCTGTTGTAATCTCGGGCCGGAGGTTCTCATTACCCAGTAACTTACCATGCTGTAGTCCAGCCGTACCTTTTAGCGGTAGGATAAGATCCCCAAATCCCAAACCCAGACGCGAACTGGCATAGGTATTCTCCACTCGATAAGGCGAAGCATCGTTACCCGTTTTACCCCATGCAGCCCTCAATTTGATGTAATTAGACAGATCAGATTTCAGCCCCTCAAAAGCATCAGTCACAATCAGTGAGGTATTAATTCCCCCATATTTATAATTGTTGTTTTTGATGGGGAGTGTCGACGACCAATCCGTGCGGAAAGAGCCATTTAAAAACCAGAAATTTTTATAGCTGAGTGTTGCATCTGCAAATAAGCCCATCAGACGTTGCCTGATCAAAATATTATCCACTATGGGTGGGGTACTTGTATTTTTCAGGCTGTACCATCCCGGTACGTTCAGGCCGCTGATGTATGAATCAAGGTAACGGTATCCCTGCTGGTTAAAATTATAGCCTGCGGTTGCTGCTAAACCAAGAGTTTCATTGATCGCCTTATCAGCCTTAAACATGAGCGTCGCGTCAATTTGATTGGTCTTACGATAATTTTCACCATATCTCCCTGTAGTTATCGCCTTCTTATGAATCGTGGATGTGCTTCCCGGAGCATAGGTAATCCGCTGCGAAAAATCCTTTGTATCGATACTGCCAAAATCACCACCTAGTTTGCCAATCGCCGTTAACCAGGGCAATACACGATAGGAAAGATCTATATTTCCATAAACCCGATCTTCCTGTAATTGAGTACCATTATCCAGCAATGCCTTGTAAGGGTTTGACGCATATGGCGTAAAGTAGTTGTCGTAATTATAATAAGGGTTGTTATAATCTTTCATAGCAGAAATATCGATATCAACCGGTACCTGTATCAGCTCCTGAAAAGTTGTCTTTCCGCCATCGGCCGACCCCTGTCCCTGAAAGATTGCGTTCAGATCACGACGGACATAGTTTACCCCATAATTAAAGGCAAATTTACCTAAATCGGTATTGCCCCTGAAAGAGAAATTATTACGTTTTAGCTTGTCCGGATGGCCCGGCAATACGCCATGTTGGTAAAAGTTACCATAGGAAAACATGTAAGAAGATTTCTCACCGCCACCGGAGATGGACAATGTATTTGTCGCATCGAGTCCCGAAACGTAGAAATTCTTTATGTTGTCTTTCACATAAGCAAAAGGCTTTGTCTGGCGAACCCCATCAATCGCAGAACCCCAGGGCTTTTCAAGCCCATCTAATTTAGGTCCCCATGAACCGTTTTCTGCATAATCAAAATCCGGCCAGCCCTGGCCAAAAAGATGCTGTGTCTGCGGAACCATCAGTACATTGCTTACGTTGATAGCCCCATTATATGTAATGTCCAGATTCTGGCCTAGCTTTCCTTTCTTTGTCGTGATGACAATGACACCATGTGCAGCACGCGAACCGTACAACGCAGTGGCCGACGCTCCCTTTAAAATGGTCATCGATTCGATGTCTTCCGGATTGATGTCGTTGGCAGCATTTCCCAGATCCACAGATCGGGTCGATTCAATCCTTGCCTGATAGCCATTATTGGATTCAACCTTTGCCTGAAAACTATTATTAATGGGAACGCCGTCAACAATATATAAGGGGTTATTTGAGGAGAACGAGGAGACACCACGGATGACGACCTTGGTAGATCCACCCGTTGTTCCTGAATTTGAAATACTGACACCCGCTACTTTTCCCTGTAAACCGGTCATCGCATTCATGTTGTTTGCAGCAGTAATATCACCGGCCTTTACCGTGGTCGCGGCATAACCCAGTGCCTTGCTCTGTTTGGATATCCCCATTGCCGTCACAATGACCTCATCCAATGCGTTATTATTGTCTTCCAAAATAATATTGAATGCAGATTGCCCGTCTTTGACGATCAGGGTTTTCTCTGCAAAACCGACGGATCGGAATACGAGTACTTTTCCGGTAGGGACAGCTAACGAATAATAGCCATTTCCATCTGTCTGGGTAGTCGATCCGGTTCCCTGTACAGCGATCGTTACGCCTATCAAAGGGGTACCATCAGCAGCAGTTACACGTCCCCGCACTTGCTTTTCCTGTGCAAAAGCAACCGAAGAGAGGATCATACTACCCACGAAAACACTAAGTAAATTATTCTTCATATGGTTAAGTTTAATATAAGTGTATATCCTGTCCTGATTCAAAAAATTTTCCCTGAGATCAAGACAGGCATTAAATTATCGTGTTTATGGGTTATAGCTTCACGAACTCTACCCTTCTGTTTTTAGCTCTATTTTCTTCGCTATTCTCGGCGACAAGCGGCAAAGTTGATCCTTTGCCTTCTATTTCTATTTGTCCGGCATTCACCTGATACTGATTGACCAGCATTTCACGGACCGACTCTGCGCGCTGTTTTGAAAGGGTCAGGTTGGCTGCAGCATTTCCGACTGCATCTGTATGACCGACGATCCGTACTTTTAAAGTTGGGTTTTCACTCAGTACCGTCGCTACCTCTTTGATTGTACCCTCATTATCGGATTTTATCTCAGCCGAATTGGTTGCAAATAGGATTCCGCTGGTCTCGAGCCTACCACTGGTCAATAGCTTGGAGCGAGTATCACCCGTTCCCTCAGCAAATCTGAAATTTGACACATAGAATCCCAGCTGATCGTTGGTATAATTGGAGCTTCCCATATCCAACTTGAGCTGATTAAAGTTGCTGTTCAGCGGCACGGCATTGGGCAGATCAAAGACCTTTTCCTTATCTAACCAGATACGGATACGTTCTTTTTGGATACTGATTGCCACATGGATTACATTTCCAACTTTCCTGTCAAAATTGGCCACCCGATATTTATCTGTTTCCAGTTTTTTTGCGACATTTTCATATGAAGTCAATTGTACAGCCGCTTCTGAACGATAAGGTGCAATACCTACTTTGAGACAGTTTTTTAGACGATAATCATAGGACATTATTTCACCTTTGTTGCCCCGATCATAGAAAGCGAAATTAAATGCAGGTACCATGTAACCTCCGGCGAGAGGCCAATCCATGATCAGGTCAAACTCTACTGTGGCATTCTCGCCAATATTGACAACCGGACTGACAAAAGCACCGGGATAAAGTCGGAGCCACTTACCTTTAGTATTGTTGAGGGTAACAACCTCCCCCTTACTACGGGTATACCATTTCAATGGAAACTGTCCCTGAGCGTCCTGGGAGAAATCATCCGCTAATAAGACTTTACTTCCTGGAATAAAATCGTAAGTAGTCGTACTACTCAACGTCGTTTTTTTGCCAACTGGGTCATTCTCCTTATGCTCGCTATCCTCACCCGACGCAGTGGATTGGACAGGTGCCTCCTTGCTTTTACTAGCCTTGCCATCAATCACATTCTCCAGTGTCTTATTGGCCATATTTTCGGCCTTTTGTTTAAGCTTATTAAGAAAGCCCTGTGCAATTGCACTCCCGCCAAGCAGAAGCATAACTGAAGTAAAAAATATCTTTTTCATTACCGTATGTTTGGATAAAATTGTCAGTAATTAAAAAACTAGCTGTGTGTGTTCAATTACCAATAAATAGGATTTTTAAGGTTGGTAAACGAATTTTCTATTGATCACGATTGGATTACCGCCATTCTCCACCTTTTTCTCCACTGCTGTAAGCGGATAACCAGCATTGTCATAGGTATATGTAGTAGTGATCGTTTGGTTCAGCGTCCCCTGTGCGTTTGTTGTGACCTCTTTAACAATATTGTGCTTGCTGTAAGTGTGTGTAAATAGTGAGAGATAAGAACCTACGGTGGTCATATAGGGATTAATCTTATTATCATATTCATAATTTATCTTGACCGACAGATCAAGCGTATTATTTTCCGTTAAATCATATATCTCCTCACGTTCAACTTCCCCCTGCTGATTATAGAATAGTTTTCTTCGATAATATGGTTTATCCTCCTCAACCAGACCATATCCGGTCACTTCTTTAACTTGTGCCCCCTGATATTCATACTTATTGTAGTGGAAAGTTTCTGCATCTGTGTAGGATATCTCTTCTTTTTCCAAACGATCTCCTGAATAGACAAATTTGATTTTACCTTCCTGGGTTTCCACTTCTATCGGTTTCTTGCTATTATCATAGGTAATTCGGGATCTCGTGAGCCCCTCATCTGCTACTTCGATCAGCTCGGTCAGCACGCCATTTGTATACTTAAATTCACTATAATTATCCGCGTCTACCTCAATCTTACTTAGCTTTTTTTCAACTTTTTCTGGTTCCACTGCGCAAGTCGAACATTTGTCAGAACAGGAAAATAAGGATAAACCTGCTAGCGATAAAAAGATTAAAACTCCCTGTTTTGCAGTAAATTGATTTTTCATATTATTATTTATTTTTATATTTTATTTGAAATAGTACCGTCTAATGGCACCTGATATAATAGTTTATACTTGCTGATTTTCTTTTTGGCTATGGCCCACCAATATTTTACAGACCTTCCATCCTTCGTCCGTCGAACTCAGATAGATATAATCAGTACGCGTAAAGGTTTGGAACTGCATCGTCATTTTAGCTAAACAGTTTGTACTGTTTTCGTCAAGTATACTATAGTCCGTCACACAGTCGTAAGTATGACCTGTCATCGATTTTAAAAATCTTACAATTTCCTTTTTTGAATGCCGTTCTTTCCTGTCATTCAAGTAATATTCAAAATCATTGGCAAAGAAATGTTCTACCAATTGCGATTCCCCTTCACTGACAGATTTTACGTAGGCATCTACGACTTTGGAAACCTTCCAGTCCTGCATTGGGCTCGGTTTTGAAGCAGCGCTGGCTACAATACTTATTATGCCCGCAAAAAAAAGTGTGCTCACTATCCTTTTCATGTTAATTATATTTTAATAGATGATTATCGTTGTGGTTCAGCTGATTTCACATAGCGTTGTATTTCACCCTCAGCCAGAGGCACTTCCAACACTTTTTTTCCATTATTTTCTTTTATTGTCCAATCTTTAAGAACCATTTTTTTGTTGGGATACAGTTCTGCTGAGGTATATTTTTTGGTTTCACCGAATCCGGGCGGATTACTTGATCCACAAGTATTAAAAGAGCGGTAGTTTCCGCTGGCATAAAACATTTCTAAAGTTTTATTTGTGGGATCAACCTTTACAGTCCCCTCCTTATATCCAAGTACTTGGGTACGGCAATAAGTGGATGTGCTGGTATAGTAAAAGTATTCCTTGGCCCGGCCATCTTTGTAAAACATATACCCAACCGCAATCTCATTGGCAGGGCCTTTGTACACTCCATCATATCCCCAAAAATTGCTGATCGAACTTACACCGGCAATCCAATAACCGACCAGCTCATCCGGAACTGTGGATCGGGGGTGATTTCCAAATTCACCCTCAGGCAATTCGGAAGCGTTTTCCGTCTTTTTACAGCTATAGAAAGTGCAGCAACATAGTGCACTGACATACAGTAGACAAAGGGCGAATAATAGCCCCTTTATTCCGTCTGATTTTTTTTTCAATATTTTGGCATTCATTTCTTTTCTTATTTAATTTCAACCTAGTATTATAATATCTCTTTCTATGATAAATTTTCTTTTTCAAAATTAACCCCTTGTAACACAGCAATGAATCACATCTTTGTGTGATTCGTTAGGTTTTACACAAATTCTATTTGATTATTCAAAATTATCATAGCTCTAGCGACGAACAAATAAGCAAAATCCACTATCTTAATAGACAATACTACCTATATATGAGCTTCAGCTATTGCCTAACTTTGAACAGATATTATGAGGGGACTTTTGGAATCAGGCTATGGATACCTAGGTAGATACTGGTAAGTTGAATACACATCGAAGTATGTGATCAATGGATTCTATTTCTTGAATGATGCCCCAGGACTATAAATCTATCGCTCAAACGATACCTAGTGCCGATATCATAAAAGAAAAAAGAATACTATAATTTTGATAAGCTCCAAAAAAGTGCAACGTCGAAATATTAGAGTCGGATTTCCTATTTCAGTAAGAGAGTTGTCGAATCACATCAACATGTGGTTTATCAAACTTACTTTTCTTCCTAATTTGCAACATCATTATAGGCTAAATGTCTGGATGAATAAAAGCAATATAATAACTCAAAATTGACTAGTTAGTAATAGTAGTTTCATATGTGAGGACATGTCGCGAGGATATTTCCATGTTAAAAAAGAAGATCGGGGTTTCCCATAGCCCCGATTCTTTGAACGAATAATTTAATTTAAATAATCCCACAAACATGTGATGGTTCACCCCCAGAATGCGAACTACTTTTGTAAATAAAAACAGTCCTTATTAAGGCTCGCTATTAAGGATCACTAAAATCACTGATTCGATGAAAAAAAACATATTCCTATTATTGACAGTATTCATGTTTCAAATCGCTGGACTCGTGGGGCAGCCGCAAACAGTCCATTATATACTTTCAGGAAAAGTGGTAACCTCGAACAGTACTAATCTGGAAGTTAATCTCTTCAATCTGGAAAGCAAATTGATAAAAACAGAGTTAGTTAATACTATCGGAGAATTTAAATTCGATGGGTTGGCCAGCGGATCCTATTACCTAAAAATTAGCCGAAACCAGGCGGATATATATAATTCCGAAGTTTTCCAGGTTCGGGATCAACCGCTACTACTTCCCACAATCACTATAAATGAAAAGATATTGGAGACCGTTATTGTCACCAAAGTCCGTCCATACATTGAGCGACAGGAAGGGAAAATAATTCTAAATGTAGAAAATAGTCTTCAAAACACAGGCGGTTCAGCCTTTGAAGTATTAGAAAAAGCACCCGGTGTCAATGTAGACGCCAATGACAATATAAGCTTGAGAGGAAAGGGGAATTTACTTATACAGATCGATGGGAAAAACACGCCGCTAACAGCCGATGCCCTAGCAGACTATCTCCGAGGAATCCCAGCCTCCAGTATAGAAAAAATTGAATTTATCACTAACCCCTCCCCAAAATATGATGCCGCGGGTACAGCTATTGTCAATATTAGACTGAAAAAAGGAACAAAGAAAGGAACAAATGGGACATTGACCACCGCAATAGGCACAGGAAGATACATCAAAAACAGTAATAGTCTAAATATCAACCACAGGAGCAACAATGTGAATCTGTTTGCCAGCTATAATTTCGCCTATCGTGAAATGTCAAATGATCTGATATTGAACCGAAGTTTCTATAATCAGGAAGATTTCATAAAAGCATATCTCCAGAATAATTTCATAAAAACAGGCTCCCATAACCATAGCGGAAAACTGGGGCTGGACTATAATCTTAACGACAAAAACCTGTTAGGCATGTCCGTCGGTTTCAATAGCAATATTATGACTCCCAACAGTAATAGCAAAACTACTATATTCAATAGTGAATCTCAGCTTACCAAAGAAATAGAAACACAAAGCGACGCAAAAAACAGGTGGCGAAACAGCAGCATTAACTTAAACCATAAGTATACTATGGACTCAATCGGTTCTGAAGTAAGTACCGACCTCGACTTTATCCACTATTTCAATAAATCTGACCAAAACTTTAACACCAAAACAACTCTGCTGAACCAAACAATGCCAGCCCCTTACCTCCTACAAGGGGATATAGACGGCGGTCTGAACATCTATTCTTTGAAGAGTGATGTGATAAAAGTATTTAAACAACATTGGAAATTTGAAACGGGAATTAAAACCAGTTTTGTCAAATCAGATAATGACATGGTGTTCTATGATCACAGTACCGAAAATCCGAAACTGAATGTGAATAAGTCAAATCACTACATTTATAAAGAATATATCCATGCTATCTATGGCAATCTTTCCAAAAAATGGAAAAATATTAAAGCTGTTGTCGGATTGAGAACCGAACACAGCGATATCACCGGAACACAGATCACGATGAACTTGATCAATAAAAGAAAGTATACACAGCTGTTCCCAAGTGCTGCGTTGTCCTTTGACCTCAATTCAGAAAACAATCTGGAAATAAATTTTAGCCGGAGAGTTTCGCGCCCGAGCTATATACAGCTCAATCCATTCAAATATTATATCAACGCAACCACTTATAAAACCGGAAATCCCGAATTGAATGCACAGACGTCACTGAATTATGAACTGACTTATAGCCTGAAAAGTAAATATCTAGCGACAGTGAGCTATAGCAAAACCTCAGATAATATCACATCGGTCGTAAAACCCATAATTGAAGATGGGGAAAATATTTCGGTTCAGACAGATGAGAACCTCAAGTCAGTTTCGTATTATGGATTATATCTTGTCGCTCCTTTTAAAGTATCAACCTGGTGGGACCTCAACACAAATGCTAATTTTTATTATGGCTTTTATACAGGCAATATTTCAGAAACACAGATCAATAATAAGGGAAACTTTAATATCGACATCAATACGCTGAATAGCTTTAAATTAGGTAATAATTATTCAGCCGAGCTTGCGGCAAATTATAAATCTGCCGAAGTCTATGCCTTCGCCCGTATCTCGCCGCTTTGGTCCATCAATATCGGTGCTCAGAAAAAATTCAGAAATAATAGTACATTGAAACTCTCTTTCACAGATATCTTCCGAACCAACTATTACAAGGGATTGACGGTCTATACCAATTATAGAGAAAATTTTAGCTCGAAAAGAGATACAAAGGTGATGATGCTGTCTTATAGTTATAGTTTTGGAGGTGGAAAATCCACACAAAACCGCAAAACCGGGGGAGCAGAGGATCTCAAACGACGGGCCGAATAATACAAACAGCACACCATTCATAACATCTTCTGATTGGCCCATTGCCTCTTCGATCTATATGAATACAAAAGGATTGCACCAGCGAAAACATATCACATATTTGGGCGATTTTTGATTAAAATCATTGTAATAAAGCGCCCAGATTTTATTAAACCGTAGATTTATTGCATTTTTATAAAAATAATCGCCCATAATGAAAAGCAACAGGTTTATCCTATACCTAATGGCTGTATTGACCTTATTCCCATTGCTGTTGACAGCAATGGAGATCTCTTTCAGCCGCATAACCGAAGGCTTGGCGTCTAATTTTGTGAGCTGCGTCACGCAAACGGAGGATGGATTTATCTGGGTTGGAACCAAAAATGGGTTGCAGCGCTACGACGGCATGCGTTTTCGCCGGCTCCTGAGTTTGGGCCTTCCAGGATTGCCTGTTGATCAACTGCTTATTGCACAAAAGTCTAAATCACTTCTTGTGCGAATGGAACATAAATTTTTTCTACTAAATCCACACACGAATAAAACGCAGGAAATCGCGGTAGACAAATACAGCAAGGATTTCCAGAATTATCAGATTCGTCTCGTCCAACAGGCACAGCATATCTTTCTAATACTTCACGGTGTGGATATTTTGGTATTAAATGAATCGAAAAATAAATTCGAATCCAACAAAAATATCATAGATTTTCCATCAAACTGGGAGCCAACCTGGCTACAATATGACCAAAAAGGCATTGTTTGGATATCAGGGAAACAAGGAATGGGGCATTTTGACGTGAAAAAAAGATCTTTTTTTACAACTAGTAACCTCAGTTCACTTAAAAACATAAACCGCTTTTTCATCGATTCCAAATCCCGTTTTTATATTCACACCAAAATACGCCACTCAAACGGTCAGATTTATCTTACTGACGCTAATTTTCAACATAAAAAAATTATACCATCTGCACCGAATAGTGACAGCAACTATCACGACTTTTATGATTGCTTCGAATATGACCATACCGTATGGGCTTATGGCGTGGATATCTTCAACCTTTTTGACGAAGATAAAAAGGAATTTATCCAATTCTATGATCGAAAAAACACAGACTATGGTATACAGATAACTACAGTTTCACAGGTTTTTAGAGACCGCGACAACAACCTATGGGTAGCGACGGACAACGGATTGTACATGATGTCCATCATAGGAGATCATGTGCGAAACATCGTTACCTCCACAATATTTCACAAAGCTGCTATCACCGCCTTAACTTCTTTCGGTTCAGATCGTATCCTGGTAAGTTCCTGGGGTGAAAAACTAACTGCATTTAAATATGATACAGCTCTCCATATAAACAATGAACCAGAGGTAAGCAGCTTAATATTTAAAGGGGCACCACCGCAGGATGTCAATTTCAGACATATCTGGGCGATGGAATACGATCCAAAGCGAGGAAATATCTGGATTGGATGTAAAGATGGAAGATTGATCCTTTTTAATACAAAAACAAAAAAATCCCAGTTTCTCGTACCTAAAGTTTTTGAAGGACAATCCATCCGGCATATCACCATTGACAGCAGTGGCCAACTATGGTTTGGAACAGATAATGGCAAAATAATTAGAACAAGTAGCAGCGGGTTTGCTTTACTCAACGATTTAAAATCTGCTATTTCCTGCATTCGGACCAGCAACGATAATAAGATATGGATAGGCACACGTGGCTCGGGTGTATTTGAACTGGATGGTGGTTCCGGAAAAATTCTAAAAAACTACAAATCCGGAAACCATGGTCTTAGTACTTCAAAAATTCAGAGTATTGAACTTATTGGAAACAGATTTCTCGCGATAGCCGGATATTCTGGTCTAGACATCTTAAACCTTTCCAATGGTGATATTATGCAATATAACATTAATAATGGACTGCCACAGAATATGATCACGGCCTTGGTTACCGATAATGAAGGTCTACTCTGGATGAGCACAACTGCTGGTATTTGCCGTTTTGACCCCAATAAAAAAGAATTCCATTCCTTCAATAAGCAGCATGGTCTAATCAACACGTCAAATATCGTTAATTTGCCAATGCATGGCATCAAGCTTGAAAGTGGAAAAATCGCATTCAGCAGTGACAAAGTTATCCTTATCTTCGACCCTTCAAAATTTAACAATAGCAACTCAGCGCCTAAAAAACTACATATTACCGATTTCAAACTTTTTGATAATTATTTATCTGTAGATTCTTTAATCAAAGCAGGAGGTGTCACGTTGGAGAACTGGCAGAATTACTTTTCCATTTTTTATTCAACACTTTCCTACAGTGATCGTGACAACCTGAAATGCTATTATCGGCTTGAGGGTTCGGAAAATTCCTGGATCCTTAGTGATCCTCGACTAGGCGTTAGGGTTGCCGGACTATCACCCGGAAAATATGTCTTTATGATACGCTCGGAGAATCAGGAAGGTAAATTTTCAGCAACCACCCGGCTGCCGATCTATATTAAACCTGCATTCTATCAGACCTGGTGGTTTTTTGCTGTGATTATTCTCCTTATTCTACTCGGGATTTTTATTTTACACCGTTACCGCTTAAAGAGACTGTTAGAAGTACATCGGTTGCGCGAGAAGGTCGCGCGGGACCTACATGATGATGTTGGATCTACCCTCACCTCTATCCATATTCTGAGCGAAGTAGCGAAAAAAGATCTTTCGGAGCAACATTATCTCGTCCAAACCTATCTTGACCGGATCGGAGCAAACAGTTCACAGATGATGCAGGCAATGGATGATATAGTCTGGAGCATAAAACCGGATAATGACCTCCTGCAGAAAATTGTGGCGCGTATGCGCGAACATGCTGCCCTAATCTTGGATCCACTGAAAATACAGTGTATTTTTAAAGCTGATGACAGTATAAGGAATATAAAATTAGATATGGAACAACGCCGCAATCTATTTCTGATCTACAAAGAAGCACTGAATAATATTTCCAAATATGCCGAAGCCACCCTAGTGGATATCCATATCGGGGCAGGAGCATCGCATATCGAACTGGTCATCAAAGATAATGGCAAAGGTTTTGACAGCAGTAAGCAGCAATCCGGCAATGGTCTATTCAATATGCATCAACGAAGCAAAGCCTTAGGCGGCGAGCTTAAGATTTCGTCATCTAGGGGTGTGGGAACCAGTATTTCACTGATCATGAAAATATGAGGAAAGGCAACTCACATCAACATGCGATTGAAACTGCTGTAATTTTTTCATAAAATTGTAACATAGATTATGACAAAGATTCTTATATACGAAGATAACAGCCAATTGAGAGAGGTGTTGTCCATCCTGATCAATAGCGACCCAAAATACGAGGTGCGTGCTGCTTATGGCCATTGTGCCAATGCTGTTGAAGATATCAAAAAGCATGCACCGGATCTCGTCCTAATGGATATTGACATGCCTTTTATAAACGGAATATCGGGATTAAAACTATTAAGGCAGTCAGGGTTCAAGGGCAAAATTATCATGCTTACCGTATTTGACGACAATATCAATGTTCTTGAAGCGATCAAAGCCGGTGCCAATGGTTATATCTTAAAGAAAACACCCCCTGCAAAGATTCTTGAGTATATCGAAGATGCTTTAAATGGAGGTGCGCCCATGACCTCCTCTATTGCCACACAGGTACTACATATGCTCGCCGATGGAAAAGCTACAAGGACATCTAGTTTCGATCTTTCTACTCGAGAAAAAGAGGTCCTAGATCTCCTCGTTGAAGGATATAGTTATAAAATGATTGCAGATAAACTCTTTATTTCTATGGATACGGTTAGATCGCACATCAAAAAAATTTATGAAAAACTCCAGGTAAATTCCAAAAGCGAGGCAGTGGTCAAGGCATTAAGAAATAAAGACTATTAATTTACACCGCAGCAACTCTGTTATGTCCAAATAAAATAATACTCTGAAAGCCGCAAAATTCGATTCGTCTTATGATGCCGTTCCACACCTAAGCTTCCCAAGTACCCTCATATATAACTACCTTCCATTTGCCTTTTGTTTTTTCGAAAATAAAATACCATCCTTGGCCACACCATCTATCACATAGATAATCTAGGGATACAAATGCTTTTGGCCATCATGAGTCAGGACCGGTAAGTGGAAAACCAATTTTGAAAAAAAACGTTCTTCCATAGTCAATTTATTACTGTCTTTGACCCTAAATTTATGGAATATCAAAGATTTTTTATCAAAAATATTGTCTTCTATAATGACATGATGTGAATACTTTTGACCGACCTCTGCATATGTTAAATTACTCCACTGCATGCTGATTCCATCACCAAGGCAATTTTTGAAAACATTTTCTCGAATAATCACATTATTTGAACTCGATATCCATATACTATGCTGTTGTTCAGAGTGATCGGATGTACTATTCCAACTACCATCAAAAGTGATTCCTTCAATCGTTTTAAACTTGTCATCTTGGGAATTATGCAATACAAAGACCCCCTTGCGCATTAAAGGTAGGTCAACATGATCATTAACACTTTCTGCAACCTTTAGAATGGGATTGTTTATTCCTTTTACTGAATTATAGATTCTCACATGTCCATCTATTAAATAGTATCCAGCGTTTACATTCGTAATGATCAATGGCAATTTTAAATTGGCTGCCTTTTGGATGAAGGGTGTATTATTGGTTTGCCCACTGTCCTGTAAGCAAAGCTATTTCAATTTTAATATTAGTGTATCCGTTCTAGATTTCATTTGCACGGTATTGATCATACTTAGCTCCAGTAACATATCAGACAACAAATAATATCATTCAGTTATATATAAGTTTTATCAACTAGGTTATAGGATTGCCATCCTTTATAATCAAACACTGTTTTAACTGTGCCTATTTTTGAGCAGATATTTTCAAAATATCCGTCATCCAATGCCTCTTGAATAGCTTTACGGATCGTCAAATGGGATAAATCCGGTACGATAATCATATCGGATGCCCAGAAATAGGAAGCCTCATCACGTCGCATCAACATGTCAATGTTTTTTAACGTAAACAAAGTAGCAACATATACGTCGTCATTACTCAGTATAATATGAATATCTATATTGTCATTAAAAATATCCCTCTACTCGGTGCGTAAAAAATAATTTGAACTCTATTTCTCGCATCATGATCATCGTCAATTTAGTTATCAAAAATGAGGATTATTGTTTGTCTAATTTCCATAAATTATCAAATAAAACAGAACTGTTTTATTTGCATAATCGATAATTATACAGAACTTGTTTTAAATTAACTTTGTTCAAAAAAAATATTACCATTTATTTAAAAAAATGACTTCAGAAACTTTCTTTTCATCTGAATTGATCCTTGAAAACGATACAGTTCTATTACGTCCCCTGAATATATACGATCTTGACAGCATAGAAACGATAAGCTATAACAAAGCGTTGGGTGAATTTGGAGCGCGAGTCAAGAATAGAAATGATTTAATGGATTATTTTAACTTCTGTCTAAGTGCTAAAGAAGCTAAAGAACTTTATCCGCTAATAATCATCAGTAAAGAAAGTAACGTTCCGATAGGAATCACAATGTTTGGAAATATTAGTTTTCAGCATAAAAGACTAGAAATAGGCTGGACATGGATCGGCGAAAAATTTCAGGGAACAGGTATCAATGTCATCTGCAAAGGACTTCTCCTTGATTATTGCTTTGACAAACTGGACCTGAGAAGGGTTGAGTTTAAAATAGATATAAACAACCTAAAATCACAGAAAGCAATAGTAAAGATCGGAGCTATTAAAGAGGGACTTCTCAGAAATTACAACATCCAGTCTTACGGTGAAAGTGAGGGGACTTACGTTTATAGTATCCTTAAAGAAGAATGGTTAAGCAGGTAAACATACAAGTGCCCGAAACTCCACTTCTGACTGTATGAACAACAAGGAGCAGGTCAATCCTATTTGACCATGTTCAAGCATTTAATACGCTCAATTACTTAAACTTATAGGCCAAATTTCCCCAAACGGAACCTATCAAGAGAATTTCCATTGGTAAATTCTCTATTCTTAGTAATGGATGGGCTAAAAAAACCGTCGTTCAACAACGAGAATAGCCCCTAGACAAGTATAGAAAGTAGAGATATAACTGAAATTTTACAGTTTCAACTCTAGCTTGGTGAATTTTTTTTCGTCTCTTTATATGAATTTTATAAACTATACTAGTAATATCAATAATGAGGAGAAAACTAACTATTCTACCTTTTAGCGTCTTGTTTTTAACAGTTGCATCTTGCAGCCGTAATGAACCATTTGATCCAAAACCTCAACCAGAACCGGAACCCCTTATAGAATACGCTTGTCCAAAGGCAGACGATATTTACAAAATCTATCCGGATACTTTTTTTGTGAATCCAACAGGCTTATACATCATACATGAGAAAAAGCCAATAAAGTTGACATACACGGATGAATTTAGCACTACATTTGCATTACTTACCTGTGAAGGAAAGTTTGATAACCGCAATAAGACCGTGAATAGTCCACTTTCGTGGAAGATTAAAACACATGATCAAGAAACCCGGGATGTAGTTTATGCCAATCAAGGGGTTATCCAAATCAAGCAAGTACTCTTACCGAAAGACATCGATCGGATCTTGACGTTTAAGGAAGGAGAAAAAATGGAATATAGTGTCTCTCTATTAAATTTCAAGGAAGATACGATCCAAACAAGTAAAATTACTTTTATATATAAAAAGGGTTTATAGCCACAATCTAAAAAACAAAAGAGGGATTTAGGGATTTATTTACTTTTTATAAGTTAATATCGGAATTTTTCTCAAGCGAGATAGTTCGTGTGTCGTTGAAGCATAAAGTATTGGGTTTAAATAATGTTTAGATTTATTTATAAAAAAAACAACTAGAGATGGCCTTATTTTTCTAACCGCAAGATCAATATCTTCAATTAAAGTGTTCGTCGAGGTTCTGAGAGCATATTTAACCTTAACCGCAACTCCTATTCTTTTGAACAACCGCGCTTCTAAAAGCGTAGCTTTAAGCATAATTTCTCGTGGAGAGACAATATGCAATAATTTAATTTCAAAATTAAGTGTTTTTACAAACTCTACAATTTTCTTGATTTCCTTTTGATAATTAGTCATATCTGAAGCGTAACAAATACTATCTATAGTTTTTGTCTTATAAAAACTAGGCACACTAATCACGGGAACTGGAGATTTCGCAATTAATTTGTTTGCTGAGGCACCAATCGTCTTTTTTAATCTCCCTCCCCCCTGAATACCATGGCATATACAGGTACATTTATGCTTGGACACGCATCTCAAAATAGTGGTCACTGTATTTGGATTCATCTGAAGGTCGATCTCAAAATTGACTGCAGGCGCTTCTATGTTACTAAAAATTCGATCTAAAAACTTGTTTAACTTAGTTAATATAAAATCTCTTCTGACTTGACGGTAATTTTCAAACCTATGAGGTCTCCAGCTTTTGGGTTTCAAAAGATGATAAACATGCACAATAATCAAAGTAGCACCTTTTAACTGTGACAATTTATAGGCAAAATGAATAGCTGAAGTAGAACCAGCCGAAAGATCTGTAGCTACCAGAATTTTTTCCATACATCCTCATCATTTTTCGCTAAAATTACTTTTAGAATAATACAGATACAATGATGGCTATCAGTTAAAACACTGATCGTTAGCGTAAAATATGCTTCACAGATAATTTGATGATATACATTTTTCAAGATTTGGAGAGAACACCTTATACAGGCATTTTAGGGAAGGTAATTATAATTGTTCTGATGAAAACAGGGCTGTAAACCGTTTGTTTAGCTTTTCATCTTTATTAAACCGCCAAGATCCATAATGTAGATCTGACTTCCATTTCTTTCTATTAATCCTCTTTCTCTAAAATCGGTAAGTATTCTACTAACCGTTTCTGTAGCGATACCAGCAAGTCCAGCAAGTTCGTCCCTACAAATATCTATTTGGTCTATTGGGACTGCATTCTTATTTAACCTAACTAATACTTGTGTAAGTCTTTTTCTCACAGACTCATAAGCAAGCTCTACGAGTTGATCTTTTTTTTCGCGTAAATTGGCTGATAATATTTTAATAAAGTGTTGATTAAGTCCAACATGTTCGTTTAACAAGTCAATAATTGCACTTTTAGATATAAGATAAAGAGATGAATCCTGAGTAGCTTCGGCACTTTCAAGCCAAGGATCATCTAGCAACAAAGTATCCAAACCAATAAAACTGTTTGGTTTATACAACCCTGTAATCATTTGTCGACCATCGTCTGTTAGTTTCAAAGTTTTAATACAACCTTCGATCAATAGATAAAGCCATTGCGGATGATCGCTTTCGTAATACAACGTTTGTTTCTTTTTGATATGTCGTATTTTGCATTGAGAAATAAGATCGAACAGTTTTTCCAAGCCTGTACCATTATGGGGATGATTGTTATTCGCCTCGCTAATCGGCAATGATGTCTGATTCTTATTCTTGTTAATTCGACATTCTACAGATCTAACAAGCTGATCGCCCTGAAATGGCTTGGTGACAAAATCATCAGCGCCACATGCTATCCCTTTTTTTACAATATCTGGAGTCGATAAAGCATTTAAAAAGACGAAGGGTATTTTAGTAGTTGATGGATTTTTTGACAATATAGATAATACACCAAAACCATCTATATTTGACAACACAGTATTGCATAATATTAAACTAGGAAGTTTACTTAATGCTAGATTAATCCCTATTTCGCTATTAAATGCTGCTGTTACTTCATACCCTGATTTTTTTAATACATCCGAATATTTACCCAGTAAATCCAGATCATTTTCGATAATTAAAATATTATTCATTTTTGTCAATACCTGTATAAGATAATTCATAAATTTACTTCTAATTCTGCTTTGCGACAATTTTTTCTTAAAAACATAACGTTTCAGCGACAAAACCGATCAAAATATGTGACCATCGTCACTATAAACCCTGACAAGCATCATTTCACATAAAGAACATTTGAAGGAAATTTATGTGAAATCTATTTATGGCCTAAAAATTAAGAGAATTATGAACGCTATCATATCGGGGAAGGATTTTTTTAAAGTTGGTTTAAATCCCGAAAGCAGCAGAGCTGCCTTAAAAGATTCTTCGCAAAAACATGCAGGTAATATTGTAGAATCCATTATTAGAAAGCAAGGTCATAATATAAGTAAGCTGGCCAAATATATGAAGATTAGCAGGTGTACGTTATACAAATGGTTTGAGCATGATACTTTACCTTTTGATATATTAGTTAGAATTGGCTCTTATACTAATTATGATTTTTCTTCTGATTTTCCCGAAGTTTTTCGCTCAAGTTCAGACGCTGAAATAGAACAGCATCCTTTACAAAACCCATCCAAAGAAAATGAGAAGATTGACTATTGGATAAGAAAATATATCCTTCTGTTAGAAAAATATAACGAGTGTCTAATAAATCAAAATCACTCTCAACACCCCAAATAACTTTCTTAATTCGCTATCTTCTTTAAAAAAACATCCCTTTTATCTTTTCCGTTAGCTTATATGTACTAAGGTCACTAAAACTTGGTTATGATCGTGCTTAGGATATAACGCCCGATTTGTACCCGTCTTTATATACCTCACCATAAAGATACACAATACCTGACGGGCTCCTCCCCCATTCTATCTGCTATATGCATTTTTCTTTTGGTTATCTGTGGTTTAAAACTGTAAAGAAATCAAAATGTTTAAACTGAGAAATGCAAATCTCCTGTTTTATAACTTTTCTCAAATTGATATACAACAAAAATTACATTCATCACACATTAAATACAACCAAGTATTATACATATAGTAATTCACTTTTTTTACAACTCCTGCTAAATCTGTTGAACAAAACCGTAAACTCTTGTAAAACCCGTATACCATTTATACACTTTAAATACAAAGTAATCTGCCGCATAAATTATTGATAGTTTTCTATATAACTTAGTTGTCAAGAAGTTTTGCACATTTTAAGATATAAAATCATGAAAACAAAACACCTGTTAATTATTATATATATACTCACTTTTAGCTCATGTGCGCAAAAAAGAGAGTTGGCTTATTTCAGCAATTTAGCTCCGCAAACCGCCGAGAAAACGATACGAGACGAATCAATAAAAATACAACAAAACGATCTTTTGAGGATAAATATAAATAGTCTTAACCCGGAATCAAACACGCTATTTACGGTTAACCGCCAAAATGCAGCAGGAGCTACCTATGAAGGACCGGCAGGTTACAGAGTAGCTAAAGACGGAACGATTACTCTCCCCGTAATAGGCAATATTAAAGTGGAAGGTTTGACTATTACACAAACCCAGGATGCATTAATAGAAAAACTAGCTAAATATGTCAAAGAACCAATGGTTGAAGTACAACTTTTAAATTTTAAGATCACCGTAATCGGAGAAGTAAATAAACCCTCGAGCTTTACCATACCTGGCGATCATATTAATTTATTAGAGGCGCTTGGTATGGCAGGTGATATGACGGTTTATGGTAAACGAGAAAACGTATTAGTCATTAGACAGCAAAATGGGAAAAGAGTAATGAAAAGGTTGAATTTAAACCAAGAAGATGTGCTTAATGATCGCTTTTTTAATCTGATGCAAAACGATATAGTTTATGTGGAGCCGGATAAATCTAAAGCTATAGAGTATAGCCCTAGCACGAGAATTATGCCTATTGTTATTGCCTCTATATCGGCAGTTGCTGTCCTGATTTCAGCCATTTTAAGAAATTAATTACTTAAGGAATAAGATCATGTTTGCAGAAAAGAACTTAAACGGCCCTAAAGATGTTGCAGAAGCTTTGAAAAGTTTTACCAAAAACTGGCCCTATTTTTTAATTAGCATTACGACAGCAATAGCTTTCGTTTATGGCTTCTTGTTCATAACACCTCCTGTTTATAAAATTAGTAGCACATTGTTAGTACAAGACGATAAAGAGGGTGCTTCTATGTCTAACGGCACTGCTTTTAGCGATTTGAACATGTTCCAAACCACTAAAACAGTTGAAAATGAAAATGAAATTTTCAGATCAAGAGATTTGATATCTAAAGTTTTAAAAGATTTGAATCTTGAGACATCATACTTTCAGAAAGTAGGTTTTAAAACAAAAGAGTTATACGGTAATACATTACCTATTAAAGTAGAAGTACAGGAATTGAAAAAAGGAGCTTATTCCAGAGCTATAGAAATTACATCTATTAACAACAACCAATTTCGTTTAACAGTTAGTAATATTAATATGATTGCAAACTATAATCAACCTATCAAAAATAAAAACTATACAATACTGATAAAGAAAGGGCCTGCTTTTAAACCTGAATATGGAAAAATAAATATTCAATTTCAAGATCTGTATAAACTGACAGAGTCATATAGCTTAGCTAGGTTGAATATAGTTCCTGTAGTTAAAGATGCTAATACTATTACAATTAGTTTGAACGATAATATTCCGCAACGGGGATTAGATATTTTAACAAATCTTATTGAAAACTATAATACTAATAATGTAAACAATAAAAATATCATCGCTCAAAATACGATTAAGTTTATAGATAACAGATTAAAATATTTAATAAATGACCTCGCTGGAGCGGAACAAGATGTAGAGAACTTCAAACAACAAAATCAAGTGACCGATTTCGGTATAGATGCACAATTAAATGCAACAAGATCGGTTGAATACAATCAATTGTTAGCGGAATCAGTTGTAAAGCTCGGCCTAGTAAAATCTATAGAAGGTTATTTTCAAAGCAATCAGGCACAAGGCAGTTTAGCGCCAAGCGCCATGGGAATAGAAGATCCTATACTAAATGTAATGATTGGAAAGTTTAATGATTTACAGTTAGAAAGAAACAGAATGCTTCGTACAGCTAATGCTGAAAATCCTCTTGTTTTAAATTTGAATGAGCAATTATCAAGTTTAAAAAGCAACATTCTGGAAAACTTAAAGTCAATTAAAAGTGGGTTTAATATTCAGAACAAAAATTTACAAAAAAATTATTCACAATTCTATAGTAAAAGTAAATCTGTCCCTACAATAGAAAGAGGACTTTTAGAAAGAAGTAGAGATCAAAGTGTGAAAACTGGGTTATACCATTACTTGTTGCAAAGTAACTATTCAGGTCTAATTTCTTTCGTTTAATTTTTTGTAAAAACCAGGGTTAGTTATCCACATTTTACTGTATAACTTTTGTAGGTTTCTTTAGGATTAGCGCAATAGAAATCGTTTTTTTGTATGGTTACAAATTATTGGTATGGACAGCGATAAATTTCTGAAACTTATTGAAATGCTCGAAAGGGAATCAGCTGCCCGTATATCGGAAAACTTAGCTTTTC
>Ga0213829_1000675_pt1 | contig 29604 bp, 27 predicted proteins | sample MC6MC0896MG_FD_180665 | JGI IMG/M metagenome (GOLD analysis project Ga0213829, IMG submission 180665) | Enriched soil aggregate microbial communities from Iowa State University, Ames, United States - MC6-MC0896-MG | ecosystem: Environmental > Terrestrial > Soil > Unclassified | place: USA: Iowa...
CTGCGCAAGGCCGATCTGTACGACAAGACCAGCCAGGCGTTTGCCGTGTTCCTGCCGGTGAAGTCGGTGGGCGTGGTGGGTGATGCGCGGGCGTATGAGTGGGTGATTGCGCTGCGTGCGGTGGAGACCATCGATTTCATGACGGCGCATTGGGCGCACCTGCCGTATGACTTCCTGGGTACGGTGAGCAACCGGATCATCAATGAGTTGCGGGGGGTGTCGCGGGTGGTTTATGACATCTCGGGGAAGCCGCCGGCTACTATCGAGTGGGAGTGAAATCAGGTCCTTCGGGGACTATCGCAGGCCATCGAAAATCCGTCGTAACGTGTTGATGCAAAAGAAGATACGTCACGACAGCTATCGGTGGCTATCGCCGGTCAGCAGAACAGGTTGGCGGTGGAACTGGCGGTAAGAACTGAGGGCCGGATTAAGACCGTCCCGTTCACAATCCAGACCAAACCCGTCTTTGACGGTAAAGGTCTCCTCGGGAAAGCTTGTTTTATGCGGCTTTCCCGGCATCAGCAGGTCTCCTGGCCCCTGACGGTAAAAGCCGTCACGAAACAGGAGAAAAACCTCGATGCTTACCGACACAGCACTGCGCAATCTCAAGCCTAAGTCCAAGATTTATAAGGCTTCAGACCGCGACGGGATGTACGTAACGGTATCGCCTACCGGTACCGTCACCTTCCGCTACGACTACCGTCTCAACGGACGCCGCGAAACCCTCACCATTGGTCGCTACGGACCCGCCGGTGTTTCGCTAGCTCTTGCCCGTGAAAAGCTAATCGACGCCAAAAAGGCCGTCGCTCAGGGCAAGTCCCCCGCGCTGGAAAAGCAGCGCGAGAAGCGCCGCCTGACCGCTGCCAAGACATTCGGAGAGATGACCGGGAAGTGGTTGGTGGGCGCCCGGATGGCCGACAGCACCAAGGCGATGCGCAAAAGCATCGTTGATCGGGACATCTTGCCGGCCTTCGAGAACCGGCAACTCAACGAAATTACCTCCGACGACCTGCGAGCCTTGTGCAACAAGGTGAAGGAGCGCGGCGCACCCGCCACTGCGGTGCACATCCGCGACATCGTGAAGCAGGTCTATGCCTTCGCCATCTTGCACGGCGAGAAGGTGGAGAACCCCGCTGCCGATGTGGGGGCCGCGTCGATCGCGACCTTCGTGCCGAAGGATCGCGCCTTGTCGCCGCTTGAGATCCGCCTGATGGCGCGACAGATGGAATCGGTGGCGACCTATCCGACCATCCGGCTGGCGCTCCGCATGATCCTGCTGACGCTGGTGCGCAAGAGCGAACTGATCCAAGCCACCTGGGATGAGGTTGATTTCGAGAACGCGACCTGGACCATCCCGCAGCAGCGGATGAAGGGGCGCAACCCCCACGTGGTCTACCTCTCGCGCCAGGCGCTCGACATCTTCGTGGCGTTGCATACGTGCGCGGCCGGTTCCAAGTTCGTGCTGCCGTCGCGCTATGACGCCGACCGCTGCATGTCGAACGCGACTCTCAACCGGGTCACGCAGATCGTGGCGGAACGGGCCAAAGCCGCCGGCCTGCCGCTGGAACCGTTCACCGTCCATGACCTGCGCCGTACCGGCTCGACGCTGCTCAACGAGATCGGCTTCAACCGCGACTGGATCGAGAAGTGCCTGGCGCACGAGGACGGGCGTTCCTCACGCTCGATCTACAACAAGGCCGAGTACGCCGAGCAGCGACGCCACATGCTGCAAGAGTGGGCCAACATGGTCGATGCCTGGATCGACGGGCAGACGCATGTGCCGAAGCTGGTGCCGGAAAACGTCGTCGTGCCGACGTTGAGCGCGACGGCCTGAAAGGCCGGCCAGGTTGTCACTTGACAACCTGGCCGGCTGTCCGCATACTGGAGATCACTGATGGCCCGTTCCTCTCATCCGAAGAAAGAGGTCGAGGAAGCTCTCAGGCATGCCGAAGGTCAGGGCTGGCGCGTCGAAGTCGGCGGCAGCCACGCTTGGGGGCGGATTTACTGTCCGTACAACGAGGAGGAGTGCCGCTGCGGCGAGTTCTGCATCACGTCGGTATGGAGTACGCCGAAGAACCCGGGCAACCACGCGCGCGCCTTGCGGCGTGTCGTGGACAACTGCACCACGCATCGCAAGCAGCGCGAGGCTGGCGACGATGCCAAGGAGTAGCGCGATGGAATACACCTTCACCTTGAAGTACCAGCTTGCCGACGACGACCGCGACCCGGACGTGCTGGTCGAGCGCCTGGGCGAAGCCGGCTGCGACGATGCCTTGGTCGGCATCGGCCAGCCGGGACGGCTGGCGCTGGAGTTCACCCGCGAGGCGGCCGACGCAGAGGCTGCCGTGCGCAGTGCGTTGGCGGCCGTGCGCAGTGCCGTACCGTCGGCCAAGCTGATCGAAGTCGCACCCGATCTGGTCGGGCTGACCGACGTGGCCGACATCGTGGGTGTTTCCCGGCAGAACATGCGCAAGCTCATGCTGGCGCATCCGGGCAGTTTCCCCACGCCCGTGCATGAGGGGAGTGCGTCGATTTGGCACCTGGTGGACGTACTGGCCTGGTTGCAGGCCAAGGGCAGCTATTCGCTGGCCAAAGACGTGCTGGATGTGGCGCGGGTGGCCCTGCACGTCAACGTGGCGAAGGAAGGCCAGCGGTTGCCGCGCTCGGTGTCCGAGAAGCTGCAGGCCTTGGTTGGATGAGGCACATCGCCGGCATCATCCCTCGCGCGAACCCGCCCGAACAGGACGGGTTTTTCGTAGGTGGACATCCGGTTTCGAGCTACTGCCACGAGGGGCTTGCTTTCGTTCTTCGATCCAGGCCTCCACTTCGGCCAGGTCCCACACGACGCAACGAGGCGTCAGGTTGAAGCGACGTGGGAATTCGCCGCGGCGCTCCATCTCGTAGATCGTCGTTTCGGCGAGGGGGACGATCTGCCGCAACTCACGGCGGCGAATCGTGCGCCGAAACGGCAGAGCACCGCGCTTCGGGAACTGCGGGAGATCGCCGTACGCGTTCGAGCCGGGCAGGGGGAGGGATGCGGGCAGCGGGCGTATCTCGGTGCCGTTGCGTCGGCCGAGTTTTCCTGACGGGTTATTCTCCATCTCGAACTTCCTGGTTGCTCGGCGATATGGTTAGCCACCGAATGACGATATGGTGGCTTTCATTGGCTATCGCGGAAACTCAAAGGAGCGTAGAGGGGCGTACTGAAGACAAATAGCCACGGAAAAAAGGTCAGGGCATGGCGACGATAACGGTTTCTCCGATTCACTTCGAGGACTACAGTGGCCTCCAGTTTGAGCGCCTTGTCTTTGCGTACCATGTGCGCGCTGGCTGGCGTGACCTGATCTGGCGCGGCCAATCGGGAGGCGACCAAGGGCGGGACATCTCGGGCATCGAGCCATTCGATGACCAGCCGGCACGCAAGACCATCATCCAATGCGCGAACCGGGACACTCTGACCTTGGCGAAAGCCAAGGGCGATATGAGCAAGGCGATCAAGGCCGCTGACGGGAGGCTGGAAGCTTTCAAGTTCGTCTCTCGTGGTGCTGTTTCGGACGCCAGCCGAACACGGATAGCGCAGGCCGCAGCTTCCCTAGGGGTTGCTCATGTGACGATATGGTCAGGCGTGGAATTCGAGGAAAACCTGCGGCTTCGTGCCGAGTACCTGCTGCATCGTTTCGTTCAAGGCATCGAGTTTCCCGACGCTGAAACGGAGATCCGAAAGTTCGTGGACGACTTCCCCGGCCTCTCGGATGCCGATGCGCTGCAATTGATGGCGGCCATGTTCGATCGGCCGGCCTTTCGCACTCCGTTTCAGCAGGAAAGCTCCCTGCCTGCCTTTCAGCAGGCGATAGAAGACACCATTGGCGCACTCAACACCGGCGTGTGGCGGACGCGCGAGGGCGACGAGATCAGGCGCATCCCCTCGATTCACCATCTTCAAGATCAACGCATCCAAGCAGTGCTTGCAAAGGTGGTTCGTCAGGTCGATGAGCTGCGCCGCATCTTTGTGACCCGACTCAAGGACGGGGAGATCAGGCACTGCGGATGCGGTCAGCCGAATTGCCCCACGTACATTCTCACGAATCGCGTTATCGACGAACTCGACGAAGCCAGACGGAAAATTCTGACGACGTTTCGTTCGGTGCATGCGTCCTTCAATGTGAGTCTTCAGTAGACGAGCATGGCAATGGCGTTGTCCGAAGATCAAATTCAGTATCTCAACCATCATCCGCCAGGTGAGGCTGTAGCACGCGCGTTGTCCGAACTTCTGGACAATGAATATGACTTGCTCGGTATCGATGCTAACGAACGATCCATCACCTTTCGCTTCGCGATGTATCTCCAACGGCATTTTCCCGGTTGGACCGTAGATTGCGAATACAACCGGGACGGAATAGAGCCGAAGCGGCTCGGACATCTGGGGCTTTATCCGGACAGCGAGGATGATGAGGCGAAGACCGTATTTCCAGACGTGATCGTTCACCGGCGAGGAACGAGAAACAACCATCTGGTCTTAGAGTTTAAGAAGTCAACGAGCCGCATCGACCGACAGACCGATCTTCGGAAACTTCGGGGCTACAAACAGCAGCTTGGCTATGAGCATGCCCTGTTTGTGGAGGTTGGCACGCAGGGGCAGGCCGTCATCACCGTTCTTGAATGGGCCTGAGAGGCGGAAGAGAGAGAATTCATGACACGTATTCCAACATTCAGCTCACAGCACCTTGAAGCCGCCTGCCGCGTCCTCGCCGATACCGAGCGCGGTTTGAGCGGAACGCAGATCGAGCGGTTACTGCAGGAGGTCGAGGTCGCAGACCCGTCTCCCGGAATGACCAAGTGGAAGCGGCTGTTCAACGCGCTGGCTGGTGCGCAGAACCAGCATCAGCTCGGCAACCACCTCATCATGTTCATCAACCGCGCGATGAACCCGGTGAACTACGCCCGCGACGCTGCGGCGTTTGCGTGGCGGCGCGACGAACTCAACGTCGTCCTGGCCTTCTCCGGCTTCTACGTGCGCGAAGATGGCAAGGTCGCGCACGCCGACAAGGCCACAACTCTCGATGCCGCGCGAGCCCGTGCGGGACGACTCAAGGCCGCGCTGGAAAGTCGCATCGTGCACGCGGAAGTGCTGAACTACTGCCGTGCCGAGTTGCTGGACGAAAACTATTTCCACGCCGTCTTCGAGGCAACGAAAGGCGTTGCAGAGCGGATTCGCCTGCTGTCAGGTCTGAGCGGCGATGGTGCTGACCTGGTGAACAAGGCATTCGCAGGACAACAGCCGGTTCTGGCTTTGGGGCCGCTCATCACTGACTCGGAGAGGAGCGAGCAGAAAGGCTTTGCCAATTTGCTGATCGGCCTGTTTGGAGCCGTGCGTAATCCGCTTGCCCATGCCCCCAAGACGAACTGGCCAATGTCCGAACAAGACGCATTGGACATCCTTACCCTGGTATCGCTGATTCATCGCAAGCTGGATGGCGCCATGAAAGTGGCGGCCGTCTCGCCATAAAAGAGGCAAGAACGCACCTAAGTTTCGTCGTCGCGTCCACGAATCCAGTCGTGATCAGGGACGATCAGGGACCCAACAAGGCCGCCTGTTCGCTCTGCCAAACCTTGCTCGTGTTGCGAAATTGAAAGTGCAAGCATTTGGATGGCCGACCTGGCAACACGCAAAGCGCGCGCTACCTCCTGAGTAAACGGCTCCCGTCGGTGGCGTTCGATTTCAGGCGCTTGCCTACTGTTCGCTGGGTCGCCAATGTCGTGCAGTACCACGAATCGGTGCGTCCCTGCGTTCCGGAGGTCCTTTTGAGAACGCAAGATGCCCGCGCTGCTGTCATAGTCCTCGGCGAGCTCTACAAGGCCATAGAGGGCGCTGGCCCCCGCACGAATCGCCTTCTCCACTTTTTCCGCAAGTAGGCACGCGCCGGTGGTCTTGTCAGGTTTGCCCCGCCACATTTTCCCGAAGTAGACCTTGTCGGGGGAGTGCCCAAGTTCGAAGTAATGGTTCGCTGTTACAGCGATCTTGTCGAGCAGGTCAAGCGCCGTGCGGTGTGCCAAGATAAGCGCAGACGCATCTGGACCATAGGTAGCATAGTCAAGCGTGTCCCCAAATCGCCCCGTCGCCGGCCACACTTCTTCGTCGATAGCCCTCCACAGCAAGTCACGCGCGAGGATGAAGTCACTCTTCAGCATGTTGAACATGGCGAAGACGGGCGGTGGCGTCCCGCCTGCACCTGGTTCCCGCTCCAGAATCCCGGGAAGCATGAGCCAGTCCAGCTTGCCCATGTTGGGGTCGACAAGTTCCACGGCCGGCGCAAGAGTCAGGCGTTCACGCTCGACCCAACTGACGAATGGATCTTGGTGCTCTGATCGCGATGGCGGATCTCCCAATTCGCTCGCGAACGCAGCGATCTGTTCCGCAGCCTGTGCACCAGCGTACTCGATGACTCGATCCCGATGCCGATCCGAAACCTTGGCCAACATGATCGCCTCAATGCGGGTAAGCTCTGAACAGCCACCGCGCTCATAAAGCCAAAGCAGATTGCGGGCCGCGGAACTTGCAGCAACTCCGTTCTCCGGGTCAATTTCAAGTGCGGCAAGCCATCCATCATGGGCTTCGCCAAGCCGATAGCTGCTGCTGAATTGGTTGGCGAGGTTCGTCCAAGCTTGAGTTCGAAGTGCTGATTCGGCCTCCACGTCCTGAGCCACTTTCCAGAAGCATCGTCGGGCTTCTGCGCGACGCTCTCTAGTGACCTCCTGATGATTCAACCAATTTGCATCACGAGGAGGTGAGCCCGTCGCGGCGACCAGCCCATTGGCTAGGTTGTACGTGATGTGCGCAGCAGGAAATAGGCTGTGAAGTTCCCGAAACAGCGCGAGCCCTTCCTCAATCGCATCCTGCTGCTGAGCCAAGGTGCCGCCATCTACCAAGATGGCCGCGCGCAGACCCATCAAGTTGAACCGCTCATCTGTATCGAGATTGAGATTGACTTCCCGGGCCTGTTTGACCGCCTCGGCAGGATCGGTGTTCAGCAAGGTATTCAGATGAGCGGATCGCTCGTAGAACCTGTCCAGCATTGATGACATAGCGGGCTCCGTCAAGAGATGCCGGGCACGTTTGCATGACGGCACCGAGAACTACCGTCCTTGGAGCTAAACAACAGGACGTACTACTTGCTGGGCTGGGTGAATCCAGCAACCGGGGCTCTCGCTGTCGAAGAACTCCACCTCGACATGCGCTCCCAATTCGTCGTGGATCGTCTGGAAGATCCGATTGCAGTAAGCCTGATCCCCTCGGAATACTGATACCGCCACACGATTGATGCCCGTGTCTTTCATGCGTTTCAGGAGGTGAATGTCTTGCTCGGCGAAGCCCCAGCCGTAGACTACCAGCGTGTCCCGCTGCGATTTCAAAACCTCTCTGTAGACGGTGGAGAGGTAGTAGCTGTTCTGGATGGAAGCAACTTTCTGCGGCCACGTTCCCTCGCTCACGAACAAGGGCACGACTTCTCCGTTTTGCCAGCGTTGCAGAACCGCCTCCAGCAGCCCGTTCTGAAGGTTGTGGATCTTGCGCTCCTGCTCGACCAAGTTTCGGCACAACACCAGGCTGCCATGCGCATAAAAAACCAGCGAGGTTGAACGATCTCCTCGGATCGGCTGCCTGAATCGCTGCCAGTCATCGTCGAATGCGCCACCCCCGACAAAGCAGTCTTTGAACGCATGCTGGTCGTCGATGTCCAAGCCGTAGGTCATTGCCCAATACAGCACAAGGTCGTAGTTGAGCGAGATGACGGTTTTGAACCGTTTCAGGAACTGATAGATGCTCGGCAGGTGGATGCTTACTGCACCGTGCTCCGGGTGAATGTCGCGAACTGTTTGGATTAGGCCGTCCCTAAGACCGACGTAGGCGGCATGGGTTCGCTCGTCCGGGATTCGTAGCGAACGATTGACGTTCGAGGCCTGCCAGACGATCCGAAGAACCAGCTCGAAGTCGTTGGTCTGAAAGAAATCGAACAACCGCTGAGAATCCTCGGGGAGTAGGTTCCGCTCGGTGGCATGTTGGAGCAGCGAGCGGTAGGAGAAGCTCGGGCTGACGGAAATGCTGGCGCCGTTGCCGAGCAGAACTGTGCAGCCGTAGTTTTCCGCAATCGCGTCCCAAGGCCTGATCTCAAACGGCATGTTGTTGGTCCTTGCGCATTCAAGTCGGGAGGATCAAGGCTGCTGATTTCGCACGAGATGGTTCTTGAGCAGGAACCAGCACATATTGAGCGCGAAAGAACGGCCAAGCCGCGTCATCTGATCTTCAGGGATTCCTACCGGGCGGTGAGCGCCAGGACTGAGAAAGCCGAAAACACCGGCTAGGCCTCTTTCCTCCTCTATGGTGATCTCGCCGCTGCTGCGCAGGAACCCAAGCATCTCGCCCCACTTCGATGAGTTGTAAGCAGCGGGTGTCTGCCGCTGCGAGGCAACATGGGCGGCGATGTCACCGGCCAAAGTTTCCAGCGCCACGCGGGCGTTCACAAGCGATGCGTTGTAGTCAGGCGGAGTTGCCCGGAAAGCGGCGGCCGAGTCGTTGATCTTGGCGATGATTTCCTGCACACGGGGCGCCCCCGAGTTCTGCAAGGCGTCGATCAGGTCATCCTCCAAGGGAGCGGCATCGGCAATCGACGGATCATTTTGAATCAGCTTTTTGCCCTGGATGATGTAGCCGTCCAGCAGCAAGCACTGGGTCAGGTCATACAAGCGCTCGTCAAACCGATACTTCGGATTGACTCTAGCCCGCAGATCGCCCGTGGTTGCAACGACCTCGGCCAGCGCCAGCATCAGCGTGCGGTCATCGAGACCGCGCAGCGTGTTCAGTAGACCGTACAACAGCTGTCCTTGGGACAGAGACAAGTGCTGTACGCCGTATTTGCCCAAGAGCACGATTGAGTTCATGGGCTCCTGCAGTTCGAGGAATTGCGCGAACGAATAGCGGGTTCTTTGTCCGATCATGCTTCTTGTTTCTCGCAGACTTTAGAGGCGTGGCACCGTCTTGTCTTTGCATTTGCCGATGTCTCCGGAACTTCCCGAATTAAGGCGCATACCCAGACTTCAATCGCCATCAATCCGATAGTTATCCAAATCTAATGCCGAACAGCCCACCGTCTTCCGTGGCATCGGTCAAACGCGTTGGAAGTACATGGTCATTGAGATCGAAGCCTTCGACGGTCTCCTTGAAGGCATCGTCTTCGTTCATCGTCACGATGTACTGAAAGCCCAGTTCCTGAGCGATCTCCGAGCCAAGACGCAACGCACTGATGACCTGGCGGCCGTCGACTCCGTCGAACAGATGGCTGTCATGGATTAGGAACCCAGGTCCGATTCCCCGCTTGGCGCACAAGCGCATGAGCATCATGTCGAAGCAGAAGATCTGCATGTTCTTGATGCCCTTGCTGCGTTCACCTTGCATCGGAAACTTGAAGATCGGCCCATTCGAGGTTTCATCGACAGTCATGCTTCCGGCTGACTCATACAGGCGTTGAGAGGTTTCCTCGAAGGCGACGATGGCCGCTGCTAGGCGGTCCTTCTGCTCGGCGAAGTCGCGTCGCAGGCGGATGGTCAGGCGGTTGCGCTCAATCTCCAATTCGTTTTTTGTGCCTTCGAGCTGCTCTGCAGCCTCGAAGCGTTGCCGCAACGATTCCACTTCCGATTCCAGCCGCCCGAGTTCGCCTTGCAGCTTGAGAAACTGTTCGAGTGCGCCATGGCTTCTGAGAATGCCCAGAATCTCGCCTCGCCTGTGGTCGAGTTGCGCCTTCTTTGTATCGCGCAGCTCGATACGAAGCTTTGCAGCTTCAAGCTCGCTCGACAGATAGTCTTTGCGATTGCGCACCACCGATTCATGAAAGCTCTTCACGTCTTCGTAGCGTCGCTTGACCAAGCCTGGTAGCACGACGCCTGCCTCCTGATAGACCGCCTGGAGGTCTTCATGGTCTGGAGGGACCTCAGAGGCCAGCGCGCCTTCCAGATCGCGAATAGCTGAGAAGTCGATGGTATTGGCATTGGCCAACTCATTGAGTTGGCGAGTCAGGTTGGCGCTTTCGACTTCAAGCTGCCGGTACTCGGGCAAGACCTGGAAAGTGTCAATCTCCGCGTGAAGCTTCTTCAGACGAGCTTCCTGAATGGTCAGTTCCGTGCGTAAGTCCGCAGCCTTGCCGATGATTGACCCGAACGCACCGTTCCCGGCCGCCTTCTTTAGCTCTTCAAGGGTTTTTTCCCGATCACGCACTGCTTGCCAGTCGCGGGCGATCTGCCAGTCCAGGCCGAGCAAGAACATGAGTGCCATCTGCATGTCGCCAGTGCCTTGCATCGCGGCCTGCTTTTCCGGCGTCATGAACGCGCCGCTCGCCTGCCGGCGTACGAAATAGGCAAATAGCGACCGGAACGAAGGCGGCTTGCTGCCTGCAGCTTCAAGGCTGCTCAGGCCAAACATCTGTTCGCCGAGGAACGTACACCACTCAGTGGCCGAAAACTTGACCTTCGCGGCAGGCGGTGCTGTCACGAAAATCTTGGCTTTGGAACTACCGCTTCGCTCAACAACCGTTCGGTCCGACTTCAGATCGAAGTCCATGCCGAAGGTGTGCTCGGCCAGCGCCGAGGTACGGAAGATCGACTCCGGACCGGCTTCGGAGCCGAGCAGAAAGTGGACCAGTTCAATGAAGCTTGTTTTGCCAGCGCGATTGCGTGTTTGCTTGGTGGTAGCGCCTTCGGTTTTCTGAGCGAGTAGTACGTTCAGGCCAGACTTCAAATCTCCGAGATTCTTGAAACTAGGCAGGGTGCTGAAAATGTGATGAATCACGCCGTCCTCCGTGCCACAAGACCGCTTTCGAGTTCGATGGTTCCAAGGGCATACAGGAGATCAAGGGCGAGCAGGAACCAGTCATACGTCACTCGCCGAGGTGCTGTGGCCAGGACCGTGTCATGCCTGTTCAATTCCTCCCAAAGTGCGGAGACTGTTTTGGGGCGTGCGAGGAAAGTCAAAATATGAGCGCCGACTGTCAGCAGCGCACGATCTTGCGGCAAATGCTTGGACGGTAGGATCATGCAGATGCCACCGCTTGAGCGTCTTCAAAAATTTCGCACTTGTCGAACAGATATGCCATGACGGCCAACACTGCAGCCTTGTGCGCAGGCGAGGTGTTCGCAGCGCCTCCAGCCCACACTTCCAGGCGACCGAATATTTCATCAGGGTGAAGCTGAGGAACTCCATCCCGCAGCCCCACGTATTCGCTCTTGAACGCCTGCGCGATCTGCTCGCCATACGTTGGGTTCTTCCAGCTATTGAAGAACTGTGCAACGAGCGGCGATTTCTGCATGCCGATTTTCAGGAAGTCGGCCACAGCCTGAGACAGAAGGTTTGCCTCGATCTTCCCGCGCGAAACATCCTTCACCTCGCTCGCCGCGGGTACAGGCGTGATGCTGATGTGAGTGAGGACGGCGGCCAGATCACCGAAGCCCAGATTGACATTTGCTTCCATCGTTAATGATGGGCCGAACCAGGACTCGAGATCCTGAAGGCTTAACTGGCGGAACTTCGCCAGCATCTCCTCGTACCCACAGTGTCCGATCTTGATCTGTGGGTTGTCTTGCGCGAGATTGGCCAAGGCTTCGATGATGTGTGGGCTTAACCGCCCATCGGGTGCGTTGTGGACAAAGGTCCACTCATCAAAGTGCTCTTCCCAATGCTCTTTGGCCCCCTCGAAGTCCTCGTTGATCTTCTTGATGGCCTCGGCGGCGCTCAATTCATTGGGCGCGTAACTTTGAAACATGATTCGCGCGGATGGCAGATAACCGTCGTTCTTCCGATCCCCAACGTTTCCCCAGGGCCGGCAAGCCATGAAGTCGTTGGGGTGCACCTTCGACATCAGCTTCTCAAACAGACGTTGAAATCCATCCCCCTTGGATTCCAAGAAGGCAATGCGGAAGTCCTTTTCGTAGTTGAGCTGTTGTATGCGATCCATGCGGTCAGGCCCTGGCCTTAATGTTCTTGGAGTTTGTTAGGCAGAGGCTCATGGCTTCTTGGTATCAGGTTGGGCCTGTACACGATTGATATCGAAAGGAAGTGCCTTATCGGCCGCAATGCGTGTGAGCAGCACCCGAATCGCGTCCGACACGGACAAGCCCATGCCTGCCAACACATTCGTGGCTTCCTCTTTGATATGCCCGTCAATCCGGGCGCGCACGACATCACTGCTGCTTGCCATTACATGCCTCAAGCCTTGTTGTAGCTACATTGTGCCCCGTTTGGGCTCCAATGTCATTCACAACTTGTTGCGGTTGTTCCGGCGTACCGCCATCGGCTTGCGGGGCGTTCACGCACGTCTCGGGTCAAGCCGCGGCCATTCGGCTTTTAGCCCCGATGCTTACTGCCTGCGTGCTCCGCTTGCCCACTCTTGACTGAACTGGGGGGAGGGCGGGCTTGCTCTTCCCTCCACCGTATCACGGCGTTCTCGCCGTCAACGGTGTATCCACGCGAGGTCGTGAAGGAGGCACTGCGGCTCAACGCGGCAGCGGTGGTCTTCTCGCACAACCATCCGAGCCGCAGCCTAGGGCCGAGCCAGGCCGACAAGGTCCTGACCCAGCGCCTCAAGGAGGCCCTGTCGCTGGTGGGCGTGCGTACGCTGGATCACATCGTCGTCGGCGGTGCGATCACGACCTCATTCGCCGAGTGTGGGCTGCTCTTACCGGGGGCTTCGGCCCCTTTTGTTTGCTGTGCCCGGTGTCGATGCCTTCGCGCCCGCCCAGAAGGGCTTTCGTCTTTGACCTTAGCCGACGCTGACTCTGGTCGAACTACGTGATACTGGACAGTCGATCCCCGAGCCCAGCAATTCGTTGCGGATCACTGCCTCTCCTCCATCGGGTACAAAGGGGCCAACTACTACGCCATCGATGGCAGCAGCCCAATCGAATGGTACTTTTGCGAAGCGATCGACAAGCCGAACATTGGTTTTTGGCCAGGCTTCGTCCGAGTGGTCGTAGAGGAGCCTGACTTCATCTTCGTTCGCAAGATTCTCGTTTAGCCGCAGGAAGGACGCCGCAATCCCTTGGCCCAGGCTGTCGAGATGCTTGCCCCAATTCGCATCGGAGAAATGCGCCTCTATCTCGGCGTCTGTGCTGTAGCGCATCTTGCCGATGAAGTGCTGCAGCATGTAGAACTTGTTGTCCCTGCTCATCGCGGCATCCAGCAATCTTCTTGGTGTCGACTGCACGCGCACGGATGGCTTGTTGCGGGAAAAAATTGCCCAATCCGATGGTGCGTCGAGGAGCTTTGCTGACCAGCAGGAGCCGTAGACCGTGGCGACCACTCCGAGGGTTAGGGGCCCACCACTGACATCATCCTTGAACTCTCGGTCAAGTAGCGGATTCTCAGATGAATCGCCCCAGTTTGATTTGTCTATCTTGGTATAGGTAAGACATCTCTCACTCAAATCCTCGCGGAAGTATTGGAGTTCCATTATTCGATACACGGGAGCGTCCAGATCTACCTCGAAGACATTTCGTTGAATGTAGAGACCCCTCATTTCTTCCTGGGAGGCGCTTCTGCAATCTGCTCGAACGATCTCCCCAGCAATGTCAATATTGAATCTTGGAACCATGTGCTCCTCTCGCAGGCTGAATCAGTCCTGCATTATTTGTTGTGCATCTTGGATGCTTGATTTTTACTGCACGCCCGTCGTGTTCGACTTTACGTGATCGTAGGCGCACAGGACTACTGACGCTTCGATTCGGGCGTCCCCGGCCGTGGGGAAATGGCCGGGCGCGCTGTCGTGCTGCGCATCGAACCTCGCTGCGCGAGTCTCGCCCCTGTAGGGCTTCCATCGTTCCCTCGCTCCGCTCGGCTGACGCCTACGGCCCGGCTTCCAGCTTCGGGCCTGCGCGCTTCGCTTGCGTGCAGTCGGCACACAGGGATGGCCGTTGCCTGTCCAGCCATCTTTCCTGACCACACCACCTTGCTCGCGACTGTAGCCCGCGGCCGTGTGCCGTCAAGGCGCGCAGGGCCGTGTCCTCGCTGCGCTGCGGGCCGCACCAACCCTGCGCTTGTCTCCTTGACGGCACACGGCCGCGCGCTCCTGACCGTCGCGGGCGATGAACTCAGGAAAGACGGTGGCAACAGGGCCAACCGGGTTCCTCGTGCCGACCGCACCGAACAGCCGAAAGGCTGGGCTCCGAATCTAGGAATCCGGTGTGCGGTGTGAACAGCAAACCCCTTTTTGTTAGGAGAAAGACCATGCAACTCGCATCCCGTTTCGCTTCCCGTTCCCCGGCACTGCGCAGCGAGTACCCGCTGTCCGACGACCAAATCCGCAAGGTGGCCCCGTCCATCTTCGCCGACGCGCCGCACGAAAGCCGCTCCGAGCGGTACGCCTACATCCCCACCGCGACCGTGCTGCAAGAACTGCGCGGGGAAGGCTTCGAGCCTTTCATGGTGTGCCAGACCCGCGTGCGCCATGACGACCGCCGCGACTACACCAAGCACATGATCCGCCTGCGCCACGCCAGCCAGACCAATGGGCGCGAGGCCAATGAAATCATCCTGCTGAATTCGCACGACGGCACGAGCAGCTATCAGATGCTGGCCGGGATGTTCCGTTTCGTGTGCAGCAATGGCCTTGTCTGCGGTGACACGGTGGCGGATGTGCGTGTACACCACAAGGGCGACGTAGCCGGGCACGTCATCAAAGGCGCTTACGAAGTCTTGCACGGCTTCGACCGGGCGCAGGCATCCCGCGATGCCATGCAGGCGATCACGCTGGACGCCGGGGAGTCGGAAGTGTTCGCCCGCGCCGCACTGGCGTTGAAGTACGACGAGGCCACGCCCGTCACGGAATCGCAAATCCTGATGCCGCGCCGACATGACGACAGCCGCCGCGACTTGTGGAGCGTGTTCAACCGCACCCAAGAAAACCTCATCAAAGGCGGCCTGTCCGCCCGCGCCGCGAACGGTCGCCGTCAGACCACGCGCCCTGTGCAGGGGATCGACAACGGCATCCGCTTGAACCGCGCCTTGTGGCTGCTGGCCGATGGCCTGTGCCAGTTGAAAGCCTGAACCCCACGCGGCAGGGGCAGGCAGCAGCCCTTGCCGCTTCTCTCTCTGCTGCATCCCAACCGCTAGGAGTTTTCATCATGAACGCCGTTACCAAAGCCGAAGTTCGCGCCATCGAATCTGCCACCGTGCTGGAAGTGGCCGACCCCACCAAGAACCTGATCTTGGTTCCCCTCTCTCAGTTGCTGCCGCGCCGCTCCAAGCGCAACGCGCGCACGACCCCGCGCCTGTCCATCCCAGAACTGGCCGCGAGCATTTGCCGCGTCGGCCTGCTGCAAAACCTCGTCGTCATCCTCGCCGCCCATGACGAGCAGTACGAAGTCGTCGCCGGCGACCGCCGCCTCACCGCCTTGAAGCTGCTGGCGAAGAAGAGGCGCGTCGCCGCTGACTACGAAATACCGTGCCTGCTGGTGGCAGATAGCAGCGCCCGCACTGTCAGCCTGGCCGAGAACCTGCTGCGCGAGCAGATGCACCCCGCCGACCAGTTCGAGGCGTTCGCCGCGCTGGTCAAGGAAGGCCGTCCTATCGAGGATATTGCCGCCGACTTCGGCGTGTCCCCGCTGGTGGCACAGCGCCGCTTGAAGCTGGCCAACGTCTCGCCGCGCCTCATTACTCACTACCGAGCGGGCGGTGTGACGCTGGATCAGTTGATGGCCCTAACCGTCACCGACGACCACGCGGCGCAGGAGGCCGCGTTCTACGGTGCGCCGGAATGGCAGCGCGGCGCATCCGCGCTGCGCGAACGCCTCACCGAGCGCGAAATCACAGCCACACATCCGCTGGTGCGCTTCGTCGGGCTAGACGCCTACACCGCAGCGGGCGGCGGCACGCGCCGCGACCTGTTCGCGGAGGACTACAGCGGCACCTATCTGACCGACGCCGCGCTCCTGGAAACGCTGGTGCGCGGCAAGCTTGACACGTTGGCCGAGGACGTGCGCGCTGAGGGTTGGGCATGGGTGGAGGCCGTGCCGCACATCAGCCACGCCGAACGGCAGGCGTTCCACACCGCACCGCGCCAGCGCCGTGAGCCGAACGCCCGTGAGGCCCGCCGCATCGCTTCGCTGCAAGGTCGCCTCGACAAGATCGACACGACGCTGGAAGAAGCCTACAACGCCGAGGATGAGGACAAGGTGGCAACGCTGGAACCGCGCCGCGAACAGATAGCCGGGGAACTGCAAGCCATCGAGGACGCCTTGCAGGGCCACGCGCGGGACGTGCGTGCCGTCGCCGGTGTCATCGTCACCATCGACCGTGAAGGCGAGGCCGTGATTCATCGCGGGCTGCTGCGAGAGGCCGAAGCCAAGGCACTGCGCGCGTTGGAAAAGGTGCGGCAGGGTTTCAGCGCAGGCGACGGCGCCGACGAAGCGCCCAAGGCCGCGAGCCTGTCCGACCGGCTGGCGCAGCGGTTGAGCGCGCACCGCACGGCGGCGCTGCAAATCGAAGTGGTCCGGCATCCGCAGGTGGCGCTGGCGGCAGTGGTGCATGGCATGGTGCAGACCGTCCTGCAGGACGGCCACTACCACGACGGCCTGCCGCTCGGCGTGCGCTTGACCGTAAAAGACCGGCTGGAAAGCATGGCACCGGACTGGCCGGAGTCGCCCGCTGCCGTGGCGCTGCGCGAGTTGCAGCAGGTCGCGGGCGAAGCATTGCCGCAGGACAGCGCCGAACTGTTCGCGGCGCTGCTGGCAAAGCCGCAGGACGAGCTGGTGCGGCTGCTGGCCGTGTGCGTGGCCGCCACGGTGGACGTGGTGACGGTGCGTGCCACGATGCAGCAGCCCGGCGCGGAACTGGCGCAGGCCGTGGGACTGGACATGGCCGCATGGTGGACGCCGACCGCCGAGCCGTATTTCCGCCACGTCTCCAAGGCCGCGATCTTGGAAGCGGTCGCACAGTTCGCGCCGTCGCACGTCACCCGGCTGGCGAAGCTCAAGAAGGGCGACATTGCCAGCGAAGCCGAACGGCTGGCCGAAGGCACGGGTTGGATGCCGGCGGTGTTCAAGACCGGGCATGAGACCGAGCCGCAGGAAGTGGTAGACGAAACCGATGCGCCGGAGGAAGCCGCCGACTAAGTGGAAGCGCACGCGCTGGCCGCGTGAGGTAGTCCCATCGCCCCGGTGCGCCGCGCCGGGGCTTTCTTTCATTCGGAACCGGGCGCGGCAACTCTGCCGCGCCCGATTTCAACGTCCATAGCAAAGCCGCCCCGTCGCCGCCTTCGACCAGGCGGCGACGGGGCGAACGCGCAAGTGCCTTGCGCGGCACGGCGAATCGGCGCCCGCTGATGCGGGCAGGATTTCGATGGCGCCCCGCCGCATGGTCTTGCCGCTGCTGGTGGACCCGGCGATCCCCATTTCGGCCAGCGACACCACGCCCAGCACATCGTCAGACGTCTCAATGGACGAGCGAGGCAGCCATTCCACATCCCGATTTCCATCCCGGAATACCCACGGCGCCAACCGCCCGGTACGCGGCATCACAAACGGCAGGCACAAGTGCTGCTCCAGATGTCCCAGCGTCTGCGGCGTACCCCGGCGCTCCAGGTACTCGGGCGCAGCCACCAGCACGAGTGCCGCATCCTCCAGCTTCCGCCCCACCAGCCCACTATCCGGCAGCTGCCCCAGCCGGATAGCCAGGTCGAAGCCCTCAGCCACCAGATCCACATTGCGGTTGGTGATGTTCAGTTCCACCTGCACCTGCGGGTGCTGCTGCGCAAAGCGCGCCTGTAATGACCCACCGGTTTCTGCTCAGGTCACGCGGTTAATGTAGCGGCATAGGCCGCATCCGGGGTCATCATCTTCAGCGCCTGGTGAGGGCGCTGTTGGTTGTAGAAGGCGATCCAGTCAGCAATCACCCGCAGGGCGTGGCTTTGGCTCAGCCATCGTCGCGGATGTCCAGTGCGGGCAGCGCCGCAACGATCTTCTGCGTCTCCAGCGACACCGCGACCACGCGCTGGAACAACTCCAGCGGGTAGCGGGGGTTGCCCATGGTTTCGGTGGCCCAGTCGTTGGCGTCGTTGATGATGCCGCTGGCCTTATCCACGCGCACGGCCTGGCGCTCCATCACCCAGTCCAGGGCGGCCTTGCCGTTGACCACGTAGTCCCAGGCGGCCTCGGGGATGCCGGCCAGGATGATCTTGGCGTTGTAGATGACAGTGCTGCGGTCGTTGACGGACTTGCCGGTGTCCGGGTCCTTTTTCTTGGCGAACTTCATCTTCTCGACGCGGTAGTCGGCGTCGGTGAGCTTGCCCTTGGTGTCGATGGTCAGTGGGTACTTGTTGACCGTTTCGTAGTTCAGGTGCAAGGCGGCGAGGTCACGGCCTGCCTGGGAGAAGGCGCGGAAGTCGGCGGCGGTGCGCACGCGCGGGATGCGCGGCAGCTCCTTACTGAGGTTGTCTGCATAGCGTTCGCGGTAGTCGGGCGAATGCAGCAGGCCGTAGATGTAGTAGAACAGATCTTCCTTGTCGATCGCCTCGCCCGGATACGCGGACTGAAAATGGGTGAGACCGGTATCGGTGATGGCGTCGCGGCGGCGCGGGCCGTCGCCGCGCTGGCCGGAAAACAGGCCGTCATCGGATTTCTGGGCGACTTCGTCGTAGAGGTAGAGGGGAAAGTTTTGACCGTTAAATTGGAGCTGCAGGTCGGTCACGACTTTGGAAATCATGGTGCTAACTCTATCTGAGCCCATGCCTGTGATCTGAATCACCAAGTTTTCTGCCTTTACATCCGGGAAGATGCGCGGCATCTGGTAGACCATCTCGTTGAAGCGACGGTTGAAGTACAGCCATTGTTTGGTAAACGGGCGATACAAGGCCGGCACGATGCAGCTGGCCTCAAAGGCATGGTCGCGATTTTTGCCAAGTTCTTGCTTCAGGGCGCGAGTCCAGCTGACTTTGGTCGGGTCGGTGTCGATGAATCCGTCCACCTTCTCCTGCCGCGCCTTGGCGTCAAACCCCGGATGCGCAGCATTGAAGCGCGAAACCTCGGAATTGTAGAAGCCGATCATGTTCGACATGTTGGCGGTCAACCTGGCCTTGCTCTGGCTGTAGGCCCAAGCGTCCCGTCCTGTTGCCACGCCTAGCGAAAAGTTGTCGAACAGCTTTGGCGCATCGCCCTTCTTGTCACCCAATACAATGAAGCGGCCAAAGTTGTCATTCCGTTGCTTCAGCCAGTCGCCGTGGTCGTCAGGCACGATGGCCTGCCAGTCCTTGATGCCAGCCACGCTGCCGTAGCCGGTGATCTTCTCCAGCTTGTCCTCACGGCTGAGGTAGTCGCCGATGTCGTGGAAGTGGATCTGGCCGTGCTGCGCGGCCTGCGGGTTCTTGACCAGCATCGAGATGGCGATGGGCGCGCGACTGCCACTGCCGAAGATCTTGCCGCCTTCCTTGCGCGAGGTTTCACCACTGGTGCGCTGGTTGCCGCGCAGATGGAACACGTACAGGCTGGAAAACTCCTCGGCCAAACACTTGCGCATACCGTCCTGGGATGTTGCATCCAGGAACCCCGCATTGGTGACGAAGCCTATGATCCCCGCATTTCCTATCCTATCGCTGGCCCAGCGGATGGAGCGGATGTAGCTGTCATAGAGGTTCCTGACCGAGGTCATGACGGATTGTTCGGCGTAGGTAGCCTCGATGCGTTGGTCCAGCGCGGGGTAGGCGATGTTCTGGTTGTTGTCGTTCTGGCTGTCTTGTCCCACCGAATACGGCGGATTCCCCACAATCACCCGGATATCCAACGCCTTCTGCCGCTTGCGCCGGCTGCTGTTGTCCACCAGCAGCGCATCGACCAGATCCTCCTTCTCGTACATCTGGAAGGTGTCGGTCAGGCAGATGCCCTCGAACGGCACGTAATCGCCGCCGGCCAGGCCGTGGTAGGTCGCCTCGATGTTGATCGCGGCGATGTAATAGGCCAGCAGCACGATCTCGTTGGCGTGGATCTCGTGCCGGTACTTGTGCGCCAGTTCTTCGGGCTTGATCAGCCCGGACTGCAGCAGCCGGGTAATGAAGGTGCCGGTACCGGTAAACGGATCGAGGATATGCACGCCCTTGCTGCCCAGGGTCTGCCCGAACTCCTGCCGCAGCAGGTGATCGACACTGTGTAGGATGAAATCCACCACCTCCACCGGTGTATAGACGATGCCCAGGCGCTCGGTCATCTTCGGGAAGGCGTTGCGGAAGAACTTGTCATACAGCTCGACGATGATCTTCTGCTTGCCAGTGGCGCTGTCGATGCCCTCTGCACGCAGCTTCACGCTGTCGTAGAACCCCTGCAGGGTGTCGGCCTCCTTCTCCAGGTGCTGCTCGTGCAGCACGTCGAGCACCTGCTGCATCGCCTGCGACATGGGGTTGTGGGTGGCGAAGCTGTAGTCCGCGAACAGGGCATCGAACACCGGCTTGGTGATCAGATGCTGGGCCAGCATTTCGATGATCTCGGCATCGGCGACCTTGTCGTTGAGGTCGTCGCGCAGCTCCCTGGCGAATGCATCGAAGGCGCCCCGGGCCTGCGGCTGGCCGGGGTCGTCCAGCAGCGCGGTGACGCGGTCGATATGGGTCTGGGCGATCCGGGCGATGTCGTTGGCCCAGTCCTCCCAGTGGTGGCGGTTGCCGCACTTGTCCACCACCTTGGCATACAGGGCGCGCTCGATCTCACCCACCTCGAACTCCAGGCTGCCCTGGTCCGGGGCCGGGCCGTAGATCTCGGACTTCTCGCCGATGGCGTGCTTGCCCTTGGCCTTGTCGGCCTTGCTGGTCAGCCGGGCGGCCCTGCGCTGGACCGTGTCGGCGATGGCGATGACTTCCATCTTGCTGCGGTCCGGGCCGACCAGGTCGAGCTTGTTGACCATCGCGTCGAAACGGTCGTCGTGCGAGCGCAGCGCCTGCAGGACCTGCCAGACCACCGCGTAGGTCTTATTGTCGTTCAGCGCATCGTGCGGCTCGATCCCGGCCGGGATCACCACCGGCAGGACCACGTAGCCACGCCGCTTGCCCGGCGCGTTGCGCATCACCCGGCCTACCGACTGGACCACGTCCACCTGGGAGTTGCGCGGGGTCAGGAACAGCACCGCGTCCAGCGCCGGCACGTCCACGCCTTCGGACAAGCAGCGCACGTTGGACAGGATGCGGCAGGTATCGGGTGGGGTCGGCGCCTTGAGCCAGTCCAGCTTGGCTTCCTTCTGGCCGGCGTTCATGCCGCCGTCCACGTGCTCGGCCTGGCAGGCCAGGCGGGCGGCGTCCTCGATGTCCTCGGCGTCCTGGTAAGCCTCCACCACCGCCTGGAACATGCCGGCGATTTCCTTGGAGCTGACCTTGTGGGTCTTGCCGCCCTTGCCCGGTTCGATGACCTGGCAGAAGGCCACGGCACGTTTCATCGGTTCCGGCGTATCGGTGCCGTCCTCGGTGATGCCCAGCTTGGCCAGCGCCTTCCAGCAGCCGACGATCTTGGCCGCATCGTCCACCTTCAGGGTGCTGTTCTCGCCGGCCAGCAGCTTCTGCAGGCGGCGGTTGATGTGGGATTCCTCCACCGCCAGCACGATCACCTTGTAGTCCACCAGCAGGCCGCGCTTGACCGCCTCGGAGAAGGTGATCACGTAGAGCTGCTTGCCGTACCAGGCTTCGTTGTCCATCGAGTACAGGGCCACGTTGTCGCGCTCGGCCACGGCCTTGGCGCTGTCCCCGTAGATCCGGGGGGTGGCGGTCATGTACAGGCGCCGGGCGGCGCGGATGTAGCTGGCGTCGTGGACCCGGACGAAGGCGCTTTCGTCATCGCCCTCGAAGACGGCGCCGGTGGTGCGGTGGGCCTCATCGCAGACGATCAGGTCGAAGTCGGCCAGGCCATGGTCATGCTGGGCGTCGCGGATGACCTCGATGGAGTGGTAGGTGCTGAACACGACGGTCATGTGTTCGTCGTCGTGGCGAGCGGTTACGCCCAGGGCCAGCCGCCGGGCGTCGGTGGTGGCCGGGTAGCGTAGCTCGTGGGCCAGGGTCTGTACGGAGTCGTCTTCCTTGCGCCCGCGCTTCTTGCCCACGTCGCTGTCGGAACACACCGCAAAACTGTGCAGGGAAATTCCGGCTTCCTGGGTCCATTCGGTCAGGGTCTGCGACAGCAGGGACAGGCTGGGGACCAGGAACAGCACCCGCTTGCCCTTGCCTGCCAATTCCTCGGCGATCTTCAGGCTGGTGAAGGTCTTGCCGGTGCCGCAGGCCATGATCAGCTTGCCGCGGTCGGCATCCTTCAGCCCGGTGATGACGGCCTTGAGGGCCGATTCCTGATGAGGGCGAAGAGACTTCTTCGCCTTCAGCGTGACCGCGGCCTTGGGCTGGAACTTCGCCCAGTCGATCTGGCTGTTTTCCAGATCGTGCAGGGTGATTTTGCTGACCGGCGGCTGCTGGTCGATGAGCGCGTTTTCGGCGTTGTCGGACCAGTGATCGGTGGTGCTGACAATCACGCGATGGGCGAAGGGTTTGCGACCCGAGGCGGTGAAGAAGCTGTCGATCTCCGATTTTTGGAGTCTGTGCGCCGGGCCGTAGAACTTGCACTGGATGGCGTGGATGGCCCCGGTGCCAGCTTCCTCCGCGACCAGGTCGATGCCGTCGTCTTTGGCGGAGAAGCCGTGGGCCGGCGCCCACTCGGCCCAGGTCTGAACCGTGCTGTAGAGGTCGCGGTAGGTGGCTTCGTTGCGCAGGTAGGCGAGGATCAGATCCTCGAAGTAGGTGCCCTTCTCACGCTCGGTCATCGAAGACTGGCGGAGGGTGGCGAGCAGGGTCTCAAGTGCGGTCACGAATCAGGATCCTGGAAAGGCGGTGAATCGAAGGAAGAAAAGAGGGCGAAAAGACTTTCATGTCATTTTAAATCAATGACATGCACGGCATCGCGTACCTCCTCTAGCTCTTGATTCTAGGGGCCATCGGCTCAAAGGGCGACAAGCGGGGACTATCGGCCTCCGGAACCGTCGCCCGGGGCCACGTAGGCGCCTGGGAGCCAGCCGGCGGCGGGTGGCGGAAGGACTTCACACTCGCCTCTGGGCGCCTTACAGGTCATTACATTGCCGAACGATTCAAAGCCGCACACCCAACGCATCCAGTGTCGGCGTAGTCATCGTCCCCGTAGCACGAATGCCATGCGCCAACTGGAACATACGAAGTGCCGACTGTGTTTCCGGCGTCAGTGTTCCGTCAATGGCGCCCGGGTCGTATCCCTTCGAGTACAGTGCGGCTTGCACTCGCATGATCAGCAGCTTCAGCGCATCGGCATCGCGCCCCTCAGAAATCGGCTTGGCTGAGGAGCCGTGATCCACTGCCAGATTGTTGGTTGTAGCAGCCTTGGTCAGGCTCGCGGGCTGAAGGCTTTGGGCCTGATAGGCGCCTGCGCCGCTTCCACTCCCACCGCTGCTTCTGGAGCTGGCAGGTGCTGTGTAGGTGCTGGGCGGAGGCGTATAGGTCGCTGGTGGTGGTGAGTAGGAGCGATACGAACTGCCAGACCCGGAGGAATGGGAGCGGTGGGAGCTATGCGATCGATGTGAGCTGTGGCTGCGGTGCCCAGCGTACATATTGTGGCGCCCTGCATTGAGCGAGGTGCTGAGTACGGTTGCGTACTTGCCATCCATCTCCGAAAGCCTGGACAGGTCGGATTGTCCCTTGGGTGGCTCGGTGCCAAGTACCCCCAGCGTGGCGGCGCTGACAATCATCAATGCATTGGACATGATCAGATTTCCAGTACAGGGGAGATCGCCCGGCTGGTCCAGGCAGGGGTGATCCAGGAAAAGAACCCGCCGCATCGCGATCGTACGGCGCACGCGTCACAGGCGGGAAGGTAGTCATTCTTCCATGGAGAGATGCTCTGGACCGCATAAGGCCAAAGCGAGCGGTCCAGTGCGCAAAGAGGCAGGTTGTAGAGCGAAACCGGGATGCCGGCTTCTGCGAGAGTCTCAACCGCTTCAGTCAGGGTGTCGGCATAGTCAATGGGGTCTGCCCATAGATCAGCCTGGTGTGCTTTGGCAAAGCCAATCGGCTCGATGCCCATGAGTGCGACATGCTCGACGAATGGCAGGTTTCGCCAGATATAGCGGGCTAGCTGCACCAGTCGCTCGACGGTAGGCCGAACCAGAACGACTCGGATTTCCACCCGTTGGCGCGCTGCATCCAGTGCGTAGAGGCCGCGTAGTGTCTGGGAGAACGCACCTTCGCTTTGCACGACGTAATCGTGAAGGGCGTAATGGTCCCCATAGAGCGGTATTCCCCAGCTCAGATTCGGATGGAGGTCCACGAACCGGCTGTGTAACTCGGGATCACGCAGCCGTCCATTGGAAAGGATATGGATGTGAGTATTCGGTAGCTTATCAGCGCACTTGCGCACGATATCGACCAACCCGCTGCCCAGCAAGGTCGGTTCGCCGCCACTGATCGCCAGAGATGGTTCTGCGACATCGATCAGGTCGATCAAGTCGAGGAGATGATGTACACGCCAGTCGTCCTCCACCTCGCGCGGGGGCTGTGAACACATCAGGCAGTAGCTGTTGCAGCGTTCGGTGGCAAACAGGACGTTGCCGGTATCCCCGCGGCGATAGCGGATGGCTACCTTGCGTTGAAGGGGATTGAGCTCGAGGACATCACCGGACTTGCAGAGGGCTGACGGGCCATCCAGGCGCACGTGTGGAACATCGTCAGGAACATCGAAGCCGTGCGGCGTGAGGACAGCTCCCCAAGGGAGGCGCAACAACGCATCGCTGAGCTGTGCGGGCGCCAGCTCCCTGATATCCAGCGCCATCCGCTGCAGGGGCAGGGAGGCTTGCGGAAAGTCGCCAAGATCGACCACTTTCAGCAGGGATGCCTTCGCCGACGGCGACAGAGCCGCCTTGGTCTCAAGCGGCAGCATCAATGGAATCCTCGGTGTTTGCTTTCGGAACAGCCCAGGAACGCATCATGCGACGGCCCACTAGATCTTCGCGCTCATAGCGTTCCAGCAGGAAATCGAACAGCCCCATGTTCCGGGCGCAGAAATCACTTGTCGGTCGGTGACCAATCGGGTCGCCTTGCCGTGCGTAGTGCTCGATCGGATCAGCACCGCACAGTGGGACGAACGCGCAGTCAGCACAGGTTGGAAGCGCCTCAGCCACGCCCGCTTCAAGCAGGCGGGTCATGGCAGGGGAGCCAAGCCAGTGCGCTACCGGTTGCGAAACATGGCCCAACGCGAATGTGTCATCTCCCATGGCTGCGAGCATCCGCGCCTCGTCAGAGGGGTAGACGCGCCCGTCATGGTCATAGATCACCGCACCAAGACCCGCGCCTGAAGGGGAGCGAAGATCAACGTAGCCATGCCCAAACGAGGTGAAAAGCTGGGAGAGCAGCAAAGATGCGTAGGACTCCTCCATGGCGTAGCCAGAACGATTGACCGCCATCAGATGCGCGAAGGCACGCCGGTAAAAGGCGAGGAAATCCGCCGTCGAATAGCCTGTGCGGCGGGCAGTCCTGTTGGCGAATCCATAGGGACTCAGAGGGCGCAGCGAGATGCTGTGAAAACCAAGCTTCCGGTATTCGTCAATGATGGCTTCGGGCACCTCAAGGCTGCGCCGGGTCAGCGTCGTCAGCGCCGACACGCCGTCATCACCCAGCCAACGGCGTCCGAGCTCTATGCCTTCCACGGTTCGCCGATAGCTGTCGCGGCCCGGGCGGGGTCGGTTGGCATTGTGGAGCGATTCGGGGCCGTCGAGCGATGTCGATAGCTTGAAGCGATGCTCAGCGAGGAATGCCAGTTGAGCTTCAGTGAGGTCGTGCAGTGTGGATGCAAGAACAAAACGAAGGTTACGGCCAGCAGAGCGATTACGCTCGACAATGTGCCGGGTAATGGCCATGACCTGCTCGAAGTTGAGCAGTGGCTCGCCCCCTTGGAACTCGATTGTCAGTTCCTGGCTTGGCCATTCAAACAGCCGCTCTACCGCATGTTCGGCGCGCGAGCCGGCCATGTCGAAGGCTGTGGCCGTTGTCTCCTGGCGCGACACCTGGCAGTAGCTGCAGGTGTGGTGGCATCGAAGCGAGACCACAAAGATGTGCAGCGCTGGCCCGCCCAGGATGTAGGACTTGCGGCTGCGAATCTGGCTCAGCAACGGCGACAGGCTGCTGCGTTCTGTGCCCGCGACTGCCAGGTGGCGTGCTTCCAGATCAGCAAAGAGAGCCGAATCTGTCGGTAGCTCGTGGGCGGCGAAGCGCTGCAGGTCATGCATGTGCATGAGCAGCCAGTCTCCCGCCATGGAGGACACGAATGCCCGATCTGGATCCCAAGGCAAGCGCCGGAAGCGGAACGGCAGCAACTGATATGCCTGAGAGGCGGCAAACGCCTCTGGATGTCTGAATTTGGACATCAGGCAGCAGTCGAGGGCTGGGCCTGGTGTAGCGCGGCCCTGATCAGTTCGAGTTGAAGCCCATGTGTTTCGGCTCGAACGGACGCTCTGATGCGTTCGTCGAGCAGATCACGGGAAAACCGTGTGGAAAGGTCGACCGGCAGCGGAGAGCCATCCGTGGTGGAAAAAACCACCGCAAGATCAGCGCCTTGATTCAACAGTTCCACACCAAACGTGCCCGTGTAGCGATGCGCTGCGCGGGCCACCATGTCATCCGAAAACAGTTGTCGATCAACAATATAATGCGAGCGTTCCATTGCTCATCCCCCCTGGATATGCGAACTTTGCGCCCTACGGGAGAATGTTGCAACTGGAGACGGGTGCTGGAGACGTTGTAGGGGCTCGCGGCAGGTTGGCGGATCTTACTCCGGCCGAACCTCCCGACAGACCACCTCGGCCAATCCCCGGCAGGTAAAAAACAGCCCTTCAACCACACTTTCATCCAGATGCTGCTCTGGTTGCCCGGCTACCCGGCAGCGTTCTGAGGCATGCAGCATCTGCACCACGGTCAGCAGGCCGACGGCAGCACGGTCGACCCGTGCCAGCGCCATGCGCCGCCCCAGCGTCAGTTCGGTTTCTGGCCAGAGCTGGCCGTCGGTGCCTTCATCGATGCGCAGACGTTCCAGCGTCTCCGCGAACAGGCTCAGGTCTGGGCACGGCATGCCATCGCCGTTGGTGGAATCAGCGGCTGGGGCAGAAAAAAGATGCGGTGTGGTCATGTCGGCTTCCTTGGCGAATAGGCATGACGCCACCGTGTAGACGGGTGGCAGACGGTGCGGGTTCCAAACCGGGACAGACAGTTGTCAGTAAACCGGCGGGCCCGAAGGCCCCCACGCACCGCCCGCCATAAAGGCCGACGGATTGCCCGCCGGCACCGGTTAAGGACGGTGCCGACGGGCAAGCGTAAACAACTATCTGTCTCGGGTTTGGACGCCCGGCCACCCGTTGTCGGTGGCGCGGCCAGTTGTTCACGCTTTCGCCCTGAACGCCAATTGAAAACTCGCGCAGGATTGGTGATGTCCGAAAGGGCGGGGCTGTTCTGGCATGTACCTTTGTCACGGTACTGACTGCTGAGGAGGCCGGTTCCCGCACCCCTTGGCCCAGATACGTCTTTGAGTGGCGCAATCCGTGCGGTAATGGTTGTGCATAGTGGAATCCACTGCTCAACTGGCCACCGGAAATCCGTGCGGAAATCGCCGTAAGAATGGGTCTATCAAGTGGGTTTCTGCGCCTCCGTACTGGGGCAGAAACGACACTTCGCAACATTGCGCGTCACGGGTCACAGCGGCGCTTGCCACCCGCCACACAACCAGCCCGCCAACGCTCCCAGGCCGTGGCATCAATACCGGCCTCCATCGCAATGGCCCGCAGCTCTGCCCAGTTCTGTGGCGAAGGCGTGCCAAGCAATCCACGCATGAAAGCCTGCATCTTCGCTTCCCCCACCTGCTTCTCCAGCGAAAGCAGCAGCAACGGGCCATAGAGGTACCGGTACAGCTCATCGAGCGTGGAACTGCCATCAACGGCATCAAGAGCGACCAATGGTTCTGCGTGCCCGTCAACGACGGCCTGCAGTCGCGCGATGTAGCGATCAGCCGCAGCATCCCCACTGATCTCCCGCAGCGCCTTGATCGACAGGAACTCGGCGCCGGATTCCAGCAGGAACCAGAAATAGGGTCCTTGCGGGCGGTTCAGCGTGCCGAAGTAGTAGTGACCCATTTCGTGTGCGATGTAGCGGATGCGTGGCTCGGCTTTTTCACCACCGGCCAGCAGCGCATCGGCCACGTTGCCGATGCTGCCGCTCATGGCGATGGTTGGCCAGGTAGCAAAGCCCCATTCGCTGCCCTTGCGGTCGCGCTCGGTCTGATCGAGCGTTACCATGCGCAGGAACGTGGGGCGGTCGGCCAGCGGCATGCCCAGGTAGCGGGTGTGCACGTCGGCCACCTGCTGCACCATGCGGGAGAGGGCATCGACCTTGGCGGTGGGCAGGGTCTCGTTGAGGATGGTCACCTGCACGGTGCGGGTAATCGGGCCGCTGCCGCCAAACAGCAGGATTGGTCGTGGGGTATCGCTGCGGAAGTGGCCCCGCGTGCCCTCGATGGCGGCGCTGCCATTCACGTAGAGAAAGCGGCACCCGCTGCACTCCACCTGCAGGTCATAGCGGCTTTCGCTGCTGCGCACCTGGGTGTTGGGATCGAATGGCTGCGGAAGCCACGCGGACTGTTCGGTGAAACGGGCGCTGTCACCGTTGAATGCCAGCAGTCCCTTGAAGTCGATGAAGTCATCGTGGCGGGCGTAGACCGGGAAGGCGCCCACGTACTGCACGCAGAGCGTGGCCGGCGGCTTCGGTACCGTGTAGATGCTGGCCTCGCCGTCGGCATCGCGGGCGTACCAGCCCTCGAATTCCACGGGTTCGCCGTCGCCGTCGGTCACCCGCGCGATGTTCAGGCCGGCATTGAGCACGAACGCGCCCGAGCCCCGCGCGGGCCGCTGGGACATGCAGACATCGCCTTCCACGCGGCCGCCCTGCACATCCAGCCGCACGCTGCCGGTGGTAAGCGGGGCCGCAGGTGACGCTGCCATGCCGACGACAGGAGCGAGCAGGGCCGTCAGAACGGGAGGCAGCAGGGCTTTGCAGGGCTTCATGGCGCCATCCGTGGGTGGAATGGCCCGACTATAGGAACAGGTGGGCAGTCCGCGGTAACCCCGCAGGTCACCGTGCCAAGTGGCATGGGCGAGGCACTGGTGTCGCATCCAAATCCGGCCAACCCAGAAAAACAAACGGCCCGCAAAGCGGGCCGTCCGTCATCCATCAAACCCACTTGCCCTCAGATATGCAACGCATGCCCCAACGCACGCAGCGCGGCTTCCTGCACCGCCTCACCCAGCGTCGGGTGCGGGTGGATCGTGCCGGCGATGTCTTCCAGCGTGGCGCCCATCTCAATCGACTGCACGAAGGCGATCGACAGTTCCGACACCTGCACGCCCACCGCCTGCCAGCCGAGGATGCGATGGTCGCTGCTGCGCGCGACAACGCGCACGAAGCCATCGGTGGATTCCAGCGACATCGCACGGCCATTGGCCGCGAACGGGAACAGCGCGACCTTGGTCTCGATGCCCTGTGCCTTGGCTTCGTCCGG
>Ga0213829_1000677_pt1 | contig 29578 bp, 27 predicted proteins | sample MC6MC0896MG_FD_180665 | JGI IMG/M metagenome (GOLD analysis project Ga0213829, IMG submission 180665) | Enriched soil aggregate microbial communities from Iowa State University, Ames, United States - MC6-MC0896-MG | ecosystem: Environmental > Terrestrial > Soil > Unclassified | place: USA: Iowa...
ACGCCGCATCGGGCGTCCAGGTTCGCATGAAGCGGAACGTGCCGTTGGCCGGCACGCCGTTGTAGCTGCCCGCGATGCGGGCCAGCACCGACACTACCGCGCAATCGGCGCGCGGCAGGATGCACTGTTCGGACAGGTCCAGCGCGTGGATTTTCAGCAGCCCGCCGCGGTGCGCATCCAGGTCATCCTCCCGCGTGACCGTCCAGCCCATGTGATTGACGAACAGCAGGTCCGGATCCAGCAGCGCTTCCAGCGCGGCGATGTCCGAAGACAGCATGGCCTGGCGCAGCCGTTCCTCTGCGTCCTGGATGGCGGCGATGATCGAAGCGTGCATGGCGTGGGTTCCGGAAGTATCTTGGATTGAACACGCCCGCATTCTATTCGGTCATCAGGCGTCTTGCCTTGTTGCCAATGCCACGCACGCCGCATGCACGCATGCGCTTTAATGCACCTCCCGCCGATTTGCGGCGACCCTGCTATTGACGAATTTCAAAGATGACCTATCGCATCCTTGCCGACCTCGTGCTGGTCGTACATGGCCTGTTTGTCGCGTTCGTGGTGTTTGGCGGCCTGCTGACGCTGTGGAAACCGCGCATGGCGTTCTGGCATCTGCCGGCGTTGGCGTGGGGGGCGATGGTGATCGGCATGGGCTGGATCTGTCCGCTGACGCCGCTTGAAGTGTCATTGCGCGAACGCGCAGGGCAAGAAGGCTACGCGGGCGGCTTCATCGAGCACTACGTGCTGGGCATCATCTATCCCGAGGGCATCACCCGGACCACGCAGATGCTGCTGGCGGCGTTGCTGATCGTGGGGAACCTCGTCGTCTACACCGTGTGGGCACGCCGCCGGGCCGGCGTGCGCCGCGCGGCCGCAGCGGCCCGCAAATAGCGAGCCGCTGCGCGACCCGGCTACAGATTGCGGGCGATCACCAGGCGCTGGATGTCGCTGGTGCCTTCGTAGATCTGGCAGACGCGCACGTCCCGGTAGATGCGCTCGACCGGAAAGTCCTTCAGGTAGCCGTAGCCGCCCAGCGTCTGGATCGCCGCCGAACAGACCTTTTCGGCCATCTCGGACGCAAACAGCTTGGCCATGGACGCCTCGGTCAGCGCGGGCCGGCCGGCTTCGCGCAAGGCTGCGGCGTGCAGCACCATCTGGCGGGCGGCGTGGATCTGCGTCGCCATGTCCGCCAGCCGGAACGACACGGCCTGATGTTCGATGATCGCTTTGCCGAAGGCTTGGCGGTCGCGGGCGTAGTCCCGCGCGCATTCGAAGGCCGCCCGCGCCATGCCCACCGACTGCGACGCGATGCCGATGCGCCCGCCTTCCAGATTGGACAAGGCGATCTTGTAGCCCTCGCCCTCTTCGCCCAGCCGCCAGGCGGCCGGAATGCGCATGTCCTCAAACGCAATCTGGCAGGTGTCGGACGCGTGCTGGCCGAGCTTGTCTTCCACGCGCAGCACCTTGTACCCCGGCGTGTCGGTGGGGACGATGAACGCCGAGATGCCGCGCTTGCCTGCGTCGGGGTCGGTGACCGCGAACACGATGACCGTCTGTCCATTTCGGCCGGACGTGATGAACTGCTTGGCGCCATTGAGGATGTAGTCGTCGCCGTCGCGCCGCGCGCGCGTGTGCAGGCTGCTGGCGTCGGAGCCGGCCTGCGGTTCGGTCAGCGCGAATGCGCCGATATGCTCGCCGCGCGCCAGCGGACGCAGGAACTGCGCCTTCTGGTCGTCGTTGCCGAACTTCAGGATGGGCATGCAGCCCACCGAGTTGTGCACGCTCATGATGGTGGAGCAGGCGCCGCTGCCCGCGGCGATTTCTTCCAGCGCCACCGCGTACGAGATATAGCCGCTGTCGTTGCCGTCCCAGGCCTCCGGCACCAGCATGCCGAAGAAGCCGAGCTGCGCCATCTCGGCGATGGCGTCGGCGGGATAGTGGTGTTCGCGATCCCAGCGTTCGGCGTTGGGCGCCAGGCGCTCCTGCGCAAACCGGCGCGCCATCTCCTGGACGCTTTGCTGTTCGTCGGTCAAAAGCATGGTTGTCTCTCCTGGTGCGGCGCACCGGCGGGCGAGCCGCGGCGCGCGTTTTATGTGATGTGCATGACCGGCGCCGGGCGGGCGGCGCCGTGTGATTGCGAGAATACACCCGCGCCCGCCGGCCGGGGCGCGTCCCGCTACGCCCGTGGCGCGTCCTGCTCGGCGCGCTGCTGCGCCGGCCCCATGGCGCGGCTCAGGTTATAGGCCGTGTTGACCAGGCCGATATGCGAGAAGCCCTGCGGGAAGTTGCCGACCAGCCGGCGCCGCACAACGTCGTACTCTTCCGCCAGCAGCCCCAGGTCATTGCGCAGGGACAGCAGGCGGTCGAAAAGCCGCTCCGCATCGCCCAGCCTGCCCTGCATCACGTAGGCGTCCGCCAGCCAGAAACTGCAGGCCAGGAAGACGCCCTCCTCGCCCTCAAGGCCGTCGTCGGTGTCCTCGACCGAATAGCGGCGCAGCAGGCCGCCGTGCATGAGTTCGCGTTCGATCGCGTGCACGGTGCCCGCCACGCGGGGGTCGCTTGCCGGCAGAAAGCCCACCTGCGGAATCAGCAGCAGGCTCGCGTCCAGCGCCGTCGATCCGTAACTCTGCACGAAGCAGCCGCGGGTGCGGTCGTATCCGTGCTCGCAGATGTCCTTATGGATGCGTTCGCGCAGCCGGCGCCAGGCATCCACCGGACCCTTCAAGCCCCAGCGTTCGCACGCCTTGACCGCCCGGTCGAACGCCACCCAGCACATCACCCGCGAATGCGTGAAGGCACGCCGTTCGCCCCGGACCTCCCAGATGCCGTGGTCCAGTTCACGCCAGCGCTGCTCCAGCGGCTTGAGCAGCACGTTCTGCAAGCGCCAGGCTTCGGCCAGCGGCGCCAGGTCCGCGACGCGCGCGGCGTAGAGCGTATCGATGAGTTCGCCGTAGATGTCGAGCTGGCTTTGCCCCGCCGCGCCATTGCCCCGGCGTACCGGCTGGCTGTCCTCGTAGCCGGGCAGCCAGGGAATCTCCAGCTCGGGCAGCCAGCGATCGCCGGCAATGCCATACATGATCTGCAACTGATCGGGGTGACCGGCCACCGCGCGCAGCAGCCATTGGCGCCACGCCTCGGCCTCTTCGCGATAGCCGGCGTTGAGCAAGGCGTACAGCGTCAGCGCCGAGTCGCGCAGCCAGCAATGGCGGTAGTCCCAATTGCGGCTGCCGCCCAGCGCTTCGGGCAGCGATGTTGTCGGCGCGGCAATGATCCCGCCGGTGGGCTGGAAGGTCAGCAGTTTCAGCGTGATCAGCGAGCGCACCACCGCATCGCGGCGCCCGTCGCCCGGCCCATCCCAATGGCAGCGCTTGGCCCATTCCTGCCACCACGAGACGGTGCGGTCCATGCTTTCGACGCGGTCCGGCACGAACCGGGGCGTGCGGTGCGAGCGGTGATAGGACAGCGTGAACGGCACGACGCGGCCCGGATGCAGCGAAAACCGCGCCGTGGTCTTCATGTCGTGACCTTCGAGCTCGATGGGCGTATGCAGCTCGACCGCGTCGGGGCCCGCAATGGCGTTCAGTCCGTAATCGCGCCGGCGCACCCACGGCACGCTTTGGCCGTAGTTGAAGCGCAGGATGAGCTCCATGTCCATCTGCACGTGGCCGGACTCGCCGCGCACGATGCGCACCACGTCCACGCGCTCGTCGTCATCGCTGAGCGGCATGAAGTCGTACACCAGCACCGACCCCGTGCGGGTCTCGAAGCGGGTCTCCAGCACCGCCGTATCGGGCACGTAGCGGCGCGACGTAGCCTTGATCTTGCCGTGCGGCGCGATCAGCCAGCGCCCGTGACGCTGGTCGCCCAGCAAGGCGGCAAAGCATGCGGGCGAATCGAAATGCGGCAGGCACAGCCAGTCGATCGAGCCGTCGCGCGCCACCAGCGCGGCGGACAGCATGTTGCCGATGAGTCCGTAGTCTTCCAGGGGTTTGGACATGCCGGCCTCAGCCCGCGCCGCGGAATTCGGGGTAAAGCGTCATGCCGCCGTCCACGAAGAGCGTGGTGCCGGTGACGTAGTCGGATGCATCGCTTGCCAGCCACACGGCCGCCTGGGCAATGTCCTCGGGCTCGCCGATCCGGCCGTACGGGATGAGTTCCAGCAGCTTGGCCAGCGCCTGCGGCGTGTCCCACGCCGGCTGGTTGATCGCGGTGCGGATAGCGCCGGGCGCGATGGAATTGACGCGGATGCGGTCGGGCGCCAGCTCCTGCGCCAGCGATTTCATCAGCAGCGAAATTCCGCCCTTGGACGCCGCGTAGTTCACCTGGAACGCCCACGGGATGACTTCGTGCACCGAGCTGATGAAGAGGATGTTGCCCACGGAACGGTTCTGGCGGTCCGGGCCCGGGGGTTGCGACTTGAAAGCCCGGGCGGCCGCCCGCGCGCACAGGAAATGGCCGGTCAGGTTCACGTCGATGACCCGCTGCCAATCGGCAAGGGTCATGTCGGCGATGGGCGACGGGTGCTCGACGCCCGCGTTGTTGACCAGGATGTCCACCCGGCCGAAGTGCTGCACGGCCTGCTCGAACAGATGGTCGACGTCGGCTTCCCGGCTGATGTCAGCCGCGGCTGCGACCGCCGTGCCGCCGCTGCGCTGGATCGTTTCGACCACCGCCGCGCCCCGGGCCTGCGAGTCCCCGCCCGCCCGGTGGTTCACCACCACCCGCGCCCCCGCATCGGCCAGGCCGATCGCGGTGGCGCGTCCGATGCCTGAAGACGCGCCAGTCACCACGGCCACGCGGCCGTTCAGGTCAGTCGTGTGCTGCATGCCAGTCTCCTTGGCGGCCGGCGCATGTGGACGGCTGCCGGTGTAGAGGAATTCAGGGTAGTCCGGCCCGGGGGACCGGCGCAACCCGGATCCCGGGGGGCAAGTTCCAGCAAGCGGCATTCCCCGTCGCAATGGCGAAGACCGCAACAACATAAGTTGCATAAGAACGCTTGCACCCCTATCATGCAACTTATCAAGTATCGAAACCCCTGCGAGAGGATCGTTCCCATGCACTACGACGTCATCATCATCGGCGGCAGCTTTGCCGGCCTTTCCGCCGCAATGCAACTGGCACGCGCCCGCCGGCAGGTTTTGCTGGTGGATGCGGCGCGGCCCCGCAACCGCTATGCGGCCCACGCGCACGGGTTCCTGGGCCAGGACGGCGTGCCGCCGCACGAGATCGTGGCCGCCGCGCGTGCGCAACTTGCCCGCTATCCGACCGTTGCGTTTCTGGACGGCGAAGCCATTCAGGCCCTGCCGCAGGACGGCGGATTCGACGTCGTGATGACCACCGGCCAGCAGGTGCGCGGCGCGCGCCTGATCCTGGCCACCGGCATGCGCGACGAATTGCCGCCGCTGCCCGGCCTCGAGGCACGGTGGGGCCAGACCGTGCTGCACTGCCCGTATTGCCATGGCTATGAAGTGGCTGGCAATCCGCTGGGCGTGCTGGCCGCGCATCCGATGTCGGCCCATCAGGCCATGATGCTGCCCGACTGGGGCCCGACCACGTATTTCACGCAGGGGCAGTTCGAACCGACGCCCGACGAAGCCCGGCATCTTGCCGCGCGCGGTGTCCACGTGGAGCGCACGCCCGTGGTCGCGCTGCTGGGCGAAGCGCCTGCGCTAGACGGCGTGGTGCTGGCCGATGGCCGCGAGCTGCCGCTGCGTGCACTGTTCGTCGCCAGCCGGGCGCACATGGCCAGTCCGCTTGCCGAACAGCTGGGGTGCGCGTTCGACGAAGGGCCGCTGGGCCCCGTCATCCGGGTGGACGAAATCAAGCAGACCACGGTGCCTGGCGTGTTCGCGGCGGGAGACGCGTCCACGCCGATGTCCAATGCCACGCTGGCCAGCGCATCGGGCGTCATGGCGGGCGTGTGCGCGCACCGGTCGTTGGTGATGGCATAAGCGGTCTTCAGCCTGGACCCAAGGCCGTGCATAATGGCGAGATTGGCGGCCCGGTCTCCGGCATGGAGCACGGGCCGCAAGTTCATCCGACCATGCATCCAGGAGCAGCCGTGCTGGATCCCATCCTCGCCGAACTTTCGACGACCCTGCCCGCCGCCAAGTCGGTCGAGCAACTGACCCGCCCGCTGCTGGACATGCTGGGCGCCGTCACCGGACTTGAATCCACTTACCTGACCTCGATCGACCTGAAGGCCGATCTGCAGCACGTGCGCTACGCGCGCAACGTGGGGCAACTGCAGATTCCGGAAGGCCTGTCCGTGCCCTGGGATGACACGCTGTGCAAGCGCGCACTGGACGAAGGCCGCATGTGCACCAGCGACGTCTCGCAGTGCTGGCCCGACTCGGACGCGGCCCGGCAGCTTGGCATACAGACCTACGTCAGTGCGCCCGTCCGCGCCGATGACGGCGCCCTGTACGGCACCCTGTGCGCGGCCAGCGCCCGGCGCCACGAGATCAACCCGCAGGCCGAAGCCGTGCTGAAACTGTTTTCCAGCGTGATCGCCAGCTTCATCGAGCGCGAAATGCTGGTCGAAGAGCTGCACGCCGCCAACGTCAGACTCATGTCCTATGCGCTGACCGACATGCTGACGGGCCTGCCCAACCGCCGCGCGCTTTTCGAGGCGCTGGACCGTCTGCTGGCGCGGGCCGTGCGCGAACAGGCCACCGTGCTGGTCGGTGTCATCGACCTGGATGGATTCAAGAGCATCAACGACACGTACGGCCACCAGGCGGGCGACACCTTCCTGCAGGAAACGTCGCGGCGCATCGCGGCAGCGCTGCGGGGATCGGACATGGTGGGACGCGTGGGCGGCGACGAATTTGTCCTGATCGGGCCCGGCCCCGAGCTGACCCGCAAGCGGTCGGACGGGGGCGGCGTGACGCCGCAGGCCGAGGCCGAAGAAGCGGCGCGCGCGATGGAAGCGCGCATCCTGGCCGCCACGATGGGGCGATACAAGCTGGGCGACACCACCATTGCCTATGAAGGGGCCAGCACGGGCGTGGTGGCGCTGGATCCCGCCGGCCTGGACGCGGAGGCCGCCGTGCGGCTGGCCGATGCGCGCATGTATGAAATCAAGCATGCGCGCCGGGCTGCACGCGTCATTCACTGATCGGGCGCGCGGCTATTGCAGCCGCGCCTTGAAGAACGCCGTCACGCGAGCGTTCAACGCTTGATGGAGTGCGCTGCGGTCAACGCCCGCCTCGTCGCGGCAGATGCCGGGTAGCGCCTCGGCCTGCTCGGCCGAGCACGGCGCCAGAAACACGTAATGGCCAGCGCCAGCGGCCATCTGGTAATCCGGCGCGGCGCCCAACCCTTGGCGCACCGCCTCGACGCTGGCCGGGCTGACGCCCTCACCGCCCCGCTCCGACGCCCACAGCTGAATGGGCAGCGTGACGCGCTTGAGCGCGTCTCCCGAAAAGACATTGAGCGGATCGGCAATGACCGCAACGTTGATGCGAGCGTCCGCCGGATATGGTTGCTGCGGCACCTTCCCGGCTGCGATGTCGCGGCACATCGGCAGCGACGGCTGGTCGGCACAGATCGCCAGCCCCGCAGCCAGATCCGGCGCCGCGCCAGCCAGCACCAGGCCCGTATACCCCCCGCGTGAAAAACCGAAGAAGCCGATCTTTTCGGCATCAAGGCTGGCCTTGTTCGGCCACACGCCCGTCATGTAGTCGATCAGCCGGCGCATTTCGCGGGGCCGGGTCGAAAAAATCGACAGATAGCCCTGCCGCGATTTGTCCTGCGCGTTGTCGCCCACGTGGTTGATCGCGGCAACCACGAAGCCTGCGTCGGCCAGCGCGGCGGCGGTGTCGTGGTGGCTGAGATACGAGCCCGCCGAGCCATGCGACATGACGATGAGCGGGTAGCGCCCGTCCGGCAACTTGCAGCCCTGCACCCCTTGAATGGCGATGCGGCCCACCTTGATCTCGCCCGCGGGCTCGGCGCACGGCGTCCAGACCGCGCCTTGCAGGCCGGGGCCGTTCTGGTCCATGGGCAGGTTCAGGCGCTGGAAGCCGGCGGCGTGCGCCGCACCGGCGGAGAGCGCCAGGACGGCGCACACCAGGGATGGGACAAGCTTGGCAAGTGGCATGCAGGACGGAATGCGGAAGATTCAAGGGCGCGCGCCGCGCGGCTGGCGAGATTGTGACACGCCCGGCCATCCGGTTCGCCTGGGCACGCAAGCCAAAAAAGAACGCCACAGGCAGCCTGTGGCGTTCATGCACGGACCGGACGGAAAGCGCTTACCGCACCTTCCCCGCCTTCCACGCCGACAGCAGCTGATCATAGGGAATCGTCTCTCCCTTGGGCTTTTCATTGGCCAGCTTCTTCCACGGCGCGTGCTGGTCCGACAGCCACTTGCTCGGATCGCTCTTGGGATTGAGCTTGGGCGCGCACTGCGCCATGCCCGCCCGTTCAAGCCGCGCCATCACCTGATCCATTTCGTTGGCCAGGTTGTCCATGGCCGCCTGCGGGGTCTTTTCGCCGGTGACGGCAGTGGCGACGTTCTTCCACCACAATTGCGCCAGCTTCGGATAGTCCGGCACGTTGGTGCCGGTGGGCGTCCACGCGACGCGTGCCGGACTGCGGTAGAACTCGATCAGACCGCCGTAGTTGGCCGCGTTCTTGGTGAAGAACTCACTGTTGATGTCGCTGTCCCGGATGAAGGTCAGGCCGGTGATGGATTTCTTGAGCGACACCGACTTGGACGTGACGAACTGCGCATACAGCCAAGCCGCCGCCATCTTGTCGGGGTTGGTGGACTTGAAGAAGGTCCACGAGCCTACGTCCTGGTAGCCGTTCTGCATGCCGTCCTTCCAGTACGGGCCGTAAGGCGACGGCGCCATGCGCCACTTCGGCGTGCCGTCGTCGTTCACGACCGGCAGCCCCTTCTTGGTCATGTCGGCGGTGAAGGCCGTGTACCAGAAGATCTGCTGGGCGATCTGGCCCTGCGCGGGCACGGGTCCCGCTTCCGAGAAGGTCATGCCCATGGCCTGCTGCGGCGCAAACTTCTTCATCCAGTCGATGTACTTGGTCAGCGCGTACACGGCGGCCGGGCTGTTCGTGGCGCCGCCACGCGACACCGACGCGCCGACCGGCGTGCACTTGTCGTCGGCCACGCGGATCCCCCATTCGTCGACCGGCATACCGTTGGGCAGTCCCTTGTCGGCCGCGCCCGCCATCGACAGCCACGCATCGGTGAAACGCCAGCCGAGCGACGGGTCCTTCTTGCCGTAGTCCATGTGGCCGTAGACGCGCTTGCCATCGATCTCCTTGACGTCGTTCGAGAAGAACGTGGCGATGTCTTCGTACGCCGACCAGTTGGTGGGCACGCCCAGGTCATAGCCGTACTTGGCCTTGAATTTTTCCTTCAGGTCCGGCCGCGCAAACCAGTCTGCGCGGAACCAGTACACGTTGGCGAACTGCTGGTCAGGCAGCTGATAGAGCTTGCCGTCGGGCGCCGTGGTGAACTTGGTGCCGATGAAGTCCTTCAGATCCAGGTTGGGATTGGTCCAATCCTTGCCGGCGCCTGCCATGTAGTCGGACAACGGCAGGATGGCGCCGTAACGGTAGTGGGTGCCGATCAGGTCGGAATCGGAGATCCAGCCGTCGTAGATGGACTTGCCGGACTGCATGGACGTCTGCAGCTTCTCGACGACGTCGCCTTCCTGGATGAGGTCGTGATTGACCTTGATGCCGGTGATTTCGGCAAAGGCCTTGGCCAGCACCTTGGACTCGTACTCGTGCGTGGTGATGGTCTCGGACACTACGCTGACTTCATTGACGCCCTTGGCCTTGAGCTTGGCCGCGGCGTCGATGAACCATTTCATTTCGGCCATCTGCTGTTCCTTGGACAGCGACGAAGGCTGGAACTCCGAATCGACCCACTTCTTTGCCTCCGGCTCGCCGGCCCAAGCCCCTGACGTTCCGATCAGGGCGATAGCGGCCGCCATGGCGTGCATGCGCAATTTCATGACCTGTCTCCTCGATAAGTCTTCCCCTATCGTGCTGCGGACCGCTGGCCGGGGAAGACGCTGGCCGATAGTCCTTTTCCTGACTGCCCGAAACCAACGAAGGGTCTGGCGCCCTTCTCTCACCCTTTTTTCATGATGAACGCCAGCAACAGCATGGACAGCACGAAGCTGATCCAAACCGATGGCGGCTGATCCAGCGAAAACCACTCGACCGCCTTCTGGCCAAACCCCAGAAACGCCAGGTTGAGCCACGCCGCGGCCATGAGACCGATGAACAGCCGGTCGCCGCGCGTGGTGCGCAGGGGCAGAAACCCCTTGCGCTCCTGCGTGGGCGACTTCAGTTCCCAGATCGTCATGCCCGCCAGCATCAGCACGATGCAGCTGAAGAACACGGCGACCGGAGTGGTCCACACCATCCAGCTGAACATGGGCACGCCCTCCCTTATCCCGATCCCTACACGCGGCCCATCGCGAAGCCCTTCGCGATGTAGTGCCGCACGAACCAGATGACGATGCCGCCCGGCACGATGGTCAGCACACCCGCGGCCGCCAGCACGCCCCAATCCATGCCCGAGGCCGACACCGTCCGCGTCATGGTCGCGACGATGGGCTTGGCATTCACCGACGTCAGCGTGCGCGCCAGCAGCAGCTCGACCCAGCTGAACATGAAGCAGAAGAACGCCGCCACGCCCACGCCCGACTTGATGAGCGGCAGGAAAATCGTCAGGAAGAAGCGCGGGAACGAGTAACCATCCACATAGGCGGTCTCGTCGATCTCGCGCGGCACGCCGGACATGAAGCCTTCCAGGATCCACACCGCCAGCGGCACGTTGAACACCAGGTGGGCCAGCGCCACCGCCAGGTGCGTGTCCATCAGGCCGAACGAGCTGTAGAGCTGGAAGAACGGCAGCAGGAACACGGCGGGTGGCGTCATGCGGTTGGTGAGCAGCCAGAAGAACACGTGCTTGTCGCCGATGAAGCGGTAGCGCGAGAACGCGTAGGCGGCGGGCAGCGCCACGGCCAGCGACACGACCGTGTTGATGACGACGTAGATCAGCGAATTGATGTAGCCGGAATACCAGGCCGGATCGGTGAAGATGGTGCGGTAGTGCTCGAACGTGAAGTCGCGCGGCCAGAGCGTCAGCGTGCTGACGATCTCGGTGTTCGACTTGAATGACATGTTCAGCATCCAGTACAGCGGCAGGATGGCGAACACCAGGTACAACGTCAGGAAGGCGGCGCGCCACCAGGTGGTTTTCTCACGCATTGCCCCGCTCCTCGTCGAAACCGCCCGTGGTGCCCGCGCGCAGCATCCAGTTGTAGAGAATGAAGCACAAGAGCAGGATGATCAGGAAGTAGATGATCGAAAACGCCGCGGCCGGCCCCAGGTCGAACTGCCCGACCGCCTTCTGCGTCAGGTACTGCGACAGGAAGGTGGTGGCGTTGCCGGGGCCGCCGCCAGTCAGCACGAACGGCTCGGTGTAGATCATGAAGCTGTCCATGAACCGCAGCAGCACCGCGATCATCAGCACGCCGCGCATCTTGGGCAGCTGGATGTACCGGAACACGGCAAAGCGCGAAGCGCCGTCGATCCGCGCGGCCTGGTAGTACGCATCCGGGATGGCGCGCAGCCCCGCGTAGCAAAGCAGCGCGACCAGCGGCGTCCAATGCCACACGTCCATGACCAGTACGGTGACCCAGGCATCGAAGTCGTTGCCCGTGTAGTTGTAGTCCACGCCCAGCCAGGACAGCGTGGCGCCGAGCAGGCCGATGTCGGTGCGGCCGAACACCTGCCAGATGGTGCCCACGACGTTCCACGGAATCAGCAGCGACAGCGCGATGATGACCAGCACGGCCGACGCGCGCCAGCCGCTGGCCGGCATCGACAGCGCGAGCAGGATGCCCAGCGGGATCTGGATGAGCAGCACCGCAAACGAAAACCCGATCTGCCGGAACAGCGCGCCGTGCAGCTCATCGTCCTGCAGCACGGCGGCGAACCACTCCGTGCCGACAAAGACGCGGCGCTCGGGCGAGATGATGTCCTGCACCGAATAATTGACGATGGTCATCAGCGGCAGGATGGCCGAGAACGCCACGCACAGCACGACAGGCATGACCAGGAACCAGGCCCGGTGATCGGTGGGTTTCATCGGATCAGCTCCTCGTCGCGGTAGAAGCAGGTGTGGGGATTGAGCACGGTCAGCCACACCGTGGCGTCCTTGCCCCCGGCCACGACGTTGCTGCCCAGGCGGGCGCGCACCGGCGTGCCTTCAAAATCAGCCACCAGCAGCGTGTAGGTGCCCACATCCTGCACGCGTTCCACGCGCATGGGCACGGCGCCGGCCGCGCCGGCATCGGCAACCCGCAGGTATTCGGGACGCACGCCCAGCTTGACGGGACCGGCGCCTTCCAGCTTGGCGGCCAGCTCGACCGGTACGCCGTCCAGCCGGTGCTGGCCCACCCTCAGCGCGCCATCGCGCCATTGGGCCGGCAGAAAGTTCATGCCCGGCGACCCGATGAAATGGCCCACGAAGGTATGCGCGGGCCGCTCGAACAGGTCGTCGGCGCTGCCCACCTGCACGGCACGGCCGCGCGCCATGACCATGACCTGGTCGGCAAAGGTCAGCGCCTCGGTCTGGTCATGGGTTACGTAGATCAGCGTGAGCTTGAACTCGTGATGGATTTCCTTGAGCTTGCGGCGCAGCTCCCACTTGAGCTGCGGGTCGATCACGGTAAGCGGCTCGTCAAAGAGAATCGCGGACACGTCGCTGCGCACCAGGCCGCGGCCCAGCGAGATCTTCTGCTTGGCATCGGCCGTCAGCCCGCTGGCCCGGCGATCGAGTACACCGGACATCTCCAGCATTTCGGCGATGCGGCCCACGCGCTCGCGGATGCGCTCGGGCGGCACGCCCCGGTTGCGCAGCGGAAACGCCAGATTCTCGGCGACCGTCATGGTGTCGTACACCACCGGAAACTGAAACACCTGGGCGATGTTGCGCGCCTGCGGGGTCTTGTCGGTGACGTCCTGCCCGTCGAACAGGATGCGTCCATGCGACGGCCGCAAGAGGCCTGACACACAATTGAGCAGCGTGGTCTTGCCGCAGCCCGAAGGCCCGAGCAGGGCATAGGCCCCGCCGTCGCGGAAGGTGAACTGCAACGGCAAAAGCGCGTAGTCGTCGTCGGACTTGGGGTGGGCGACGTACGAATGGGACAGGTCCAGCTCGATCTGCGCCATCAGGCCACCTCCCCCGCCCCCGCCGGCTGCCGCGGCGCCGCGAGCAGCGCGCCATCCGGGCCAAAGGCGTAGGTCTGCGCGGGGTCGAAATACAGCCGCACGTGCTCGTCCAGCGTGTAGCGGTGCACGCCGGGCAATTGGGCGACCACGTCGCCTGCGGCCGTCTCGGCGTGCACGAAGGTGTCGGATCCGGAGATCTCGGCCAGCTTGACCCGGCCGGGCAGCTCGACATGGCCGGGCCGCGATTCCACATCCAGCGCGCCAGCGCGCAGGCCGGCCGTGATCTCGGCATCCCCGCCCGCCGGCAGCGCGCGATCCACCGCCACATCGCCTTGCAGCACAAAACCGCCGTTGTGACGCCGGGCGGCGAACAGGTTCATGGGCGGGTCGCTGAAGGCGCGCGCCACGCGGATCGAATTGGGGCGGTGAAAGACCTCGGCCGTGGGACCGTATTGCAGCAGTTCGCCTGCGTCGAGCACGGCGGTGTGGCCGCCCAGCAACAGCGCCTCGCCCGGTTCGGTGGTGGCGTAGACCACGGTCGAGCGCCCCAGCGCGAACAATTCCGACAGTTCGTCGCGCAACTCCTCGCGCAGCTTGTAGTCCAGATTGACCAGCGGCTCGTCCAGGAGGATCAGGGGGGCATCCTTGACCAGCGCCCGCGCCAGCGCCACCCGCTGCTGCTGCCCGCCCGACAGCTCGGACGGATAGCGCTCCAGCAGATGGTCGATGTGTAGCCGCGCCGCCATGGCGTGGACCTTTTCACGCGTGTCGCGCTCGCCGCGCAGCTTGAGCGGCGAGGCGATGTTGTCGTAGACCGACATGGACGGATAGTTGATGAACTGCTGGTAGACCATCGCCACGTTGCGCTGGCGGACCGGCACGCCGGTGACGTCGGCGCCATCGGCCAGCACACGGCCTTCGGAGGGCCGGTCCAGCCCGGCCATGATGCGCATCAACGAGGTCTTGCCGGCCAGGGTGGCCCCCAGCAGGACGGTCATGGCGCCCGGAACCGGGGCCAGGCTCATGGGATACAGGTGCATCTGCGAGCCGGCCCGCAAAGCTATCCCGTCCAAGGTCAGCTGCATCTAGTCTCCTCAACCTACTTATACGTCCCTGTTTTACGGACTTCGGTATTCGGCACAGCGTCCCAGCTTGCACGCCCCCGGCATTCCCGCGCGGACGCAACATGATGAGCATACTCTTTCAGATGGCTTTCGTTTTTTGTGCGTTTTACCGAAGAAGCGAACAAAAAACAATCTTGCGGTGCGTCATTATTTTTCGCTTTTGTTGTTTTATCATTCGCTCATGACACTGAATCCACGACAGAGCGCGCTGATCGAAATGGTGCGGGCCCAGGGCTCGGCCTCTATCGAAGAGCTCGCCAAACGCTTCGACGTCACGCTGCAGACCGTGCGGCGGGACGTCAACATCCTTTCCGAAGCCGGCCTGCTGTCGCGCTTTCATGGCGGGGTGCGCATCGAGGCGTCCACCATCGAGAACATTGCGTACCGCAAGCGCCAGGGCCTGCACGCCGCGGGCAAGCAACGTATTGCCGAAGCGGTGGCGCGCGCCGTGCCGGACGGCTGTTCGCTGATCCTGAACATCGGCACCACCACCGAGGCCATCGCGCGCGCGCTGCTGCGCCATCGCGGGCTGCGCGTCATCACCAACAACCTGCACGTGGCCGACATCCTGTCCGACAACCCGGATTGCGAAGTCATCGTCGCGGGCGGCGTGGTGCGCTCGCGCGATCGCGGCATCGTCGGCGAAGCCACGATGGATTTCATCCGCCAGTTCAAGGTCGACATCGGCCTGATCGGCATTTCGGGCATCGAGGCCGACGGCACCCTGCGCGATTACGACTTCCGCGAAGTGCGCGTGGCGCGCACGATCATCGAGCAATCGCGCGAGGTCTGGCTGGCCGCCGACAGCAGCAAGTTCAAGCGCCAGGCCATGGTGGAACTGGCGCATATCTCGCAGATCGACCGCTTCTTTACCGATGCGCATCCGCAGGAGCCGCTGGCCCAAGTGTTGCTGGATTCCGGCGTGCGTTGCGATGTCGCCGCCGCGCCGCACCCCCCCAAACCCACACCCTGACCCCGACCCGCGCCCCGCTGCGGCCGCATCGTCCGCCCAGCCCTGCCGGCAAGCATCTCGACGCATTTACCTCGCGGCCCCGCCGCCCCCAAAGAACATGAACCAACCCCTCGCCTCCGTCACCCCGCCCGACCGCAGCCGTCTTCTGAACACGCTGGACAACACGCATTCCTGGGACGTCATCGTCATCGGCGGCGGCGCAACCGGCCTGGGCACGGCGGTCGATGCCGCCGCGCGCGGCTATCGGACCCTGCTGATCGAAGGCGCCGACTTCGCCAAGGGCACGTCCAGCAAGGCCACCAAGCTGGTGCACGGCGGCGTGCGCTACCTGGCGCAAGGCAATGTCAGCCTGGTGCGCGAGGCCCTGCACGAACGCGGCCTGCTCAACCGCAACGCCCCGCATCTGGTGTGGCCGCTGGGCTTTGTTGTGCCGGCCTACACCATGCTGGACCAGCCGTTCTACGGCATCGGCCTGAAGATGTACGACATGCTGGCCGGCAAGCTGAACCTGGCGCCCAGCCGGTGGCTGTCGCGCCGCGAAACGCTGGCCAACGCCCCCACCCTTGCCGAAAACGTGAGCGGGCGCAACCTGAAGGGCGGCGTGCTGTACTACGACGGCCAGTTCGACGACGCGCGTCTGGCCATGAGCCTGATGCGCACGCTGTTTGACCTGGGCGGCACGGCGGTCAACTACGTGCGCGCCACGGGCCTGACCACCACCCATGGCAAGGTCGACGGCGTGACCGTGCAGGATGTGATTGGCGGCGCAACGTTCACGCTGCGGGCGCGCTGCGTGGTCAACGCCACCGGCGTATGGGTGGACGCCGTGCGCCGCATGGAAGACAAGAACGCGCAGACGATGGTCGCGCCCAGCCAGGGCGTGCACCTGACGCTGCCGCAGGATTTCCTGCCGGGCAAGCGCGCCGTGCTGATTCCGAAGACCGACGACGGCCGCGTGCTGTTCGTGGTGCCGTGGAACGGCCACACCATCGTCGGCACCACCGACACGCCGCGCCAGGATCTGCCGCTGGACCCCGACGCGGGCGCGCAGGACGTGGATTTCATCCTGAGCACCGCCGCGCGCTATCTCAGCCGCAAGCCGACGCGCGACGACGTGACCAGCGTCTGGGCCGGCCTGCGTCCGCTGGTCAAGGCGACCGGCGAAGCCTCCACCAAGAAGCTGTCGCGCGAGCACACGATTCTGGTGTCCAAGGCCGGCCTCGTGACGGTCACTGGCGGCAAGTGGACGACGTACCGCCGCATGGCGCAGGACGTGGTCGACACCGCCATCCAGCATCAGTTGCTGACCCAGGCCTCGTGCCGCACCGAATCGCTGCCGCTGCACGGCGCCAATGGTCTTGCGCCGTCGCAGGAACACGCAGGCACGCCGGACAGCTATTACGGCAGCGATCTGCCGACATTGCAGGCTTTGCCCGGCGCGCAGCGCATGCTGGTCAAGGCCAGCGGTCTGTCCGAAGCGCATGTGCGTTTCGCGGCGCGCTTTGAACTGGCGCGCAGCGCCGAGGACGTGCTGGCGCGCCGCAACCGCGCGCTGTTCCTGGATGCCGAGGCGGCGATGCTGGCCGCACCGGAAGTCGCGCGCATCCTGGCCGAGGAACTGGGCCACGACGCGGCGTGGCAGCAGCGCACGCTGCAGGACCTGGCCACCGTCGCGGCCACCTACCGTCTGAAGTAATCCGCTACGGCACGCGCAGGCGGCTTTCCCGGATCAACGATTCGAACACGCGCAGCAGGTCGGGATCGAACTTCGATCCCGCCTCCTGGTGCAGGATGTCCATGATCTGCGTGTGCGAGCGCGCCGGATGGTAGGGCCGCGCATCGCCCAGCGCATCGTAGGAATCGGCCACCGAGATGATCCGCGCGTGCAGCGCGATGGCGTGGCCGGCAAGGCCGTCCGGATAACCGGAGCCGTCGAAATGCTCGTGATGGTGCCGCACCGCCAGCGCAATGGTCTCGCGCTGGGGCATCGCGGTCTGCATGATGAGGGCGGCGCCTGCGGCGGCATGCGCCTTCATGATTTCCCAGTCTTCCCATACCAGCCGGTGCGGGCTGTGCAGCACGCGATCGGGCGTGCCGATCTTGCCCACGTCGTGAAGCCGCGCGGCGACGGTAATGACATCCACCTCGTGCTCGGGCAGTGCGCAGGCCCGGGCCAGCGCCACGCTTAGCGCAGCCACTCTATTGCAATGCCGGCCAGTGGCCGGGTCACGCGCCTGTATCGCGGCAAACAGCGCCGCTTCGTAGGATCCTGCGGGAATTTCGGGTACGTCGGGGGGCATTGGAAAATCTGCGCGCCGCAACGGCATCGCGGCGCGCGCATATCGGAAAGCCGGGATTCTGACACAATCCGCAACGATCTCCGGCCGCCGCACGCTGGGCGCGGGGCCGAGCCGCGCTTTTCCGCCATGTTGCCGTGACGGCGATCAGGCTTTCAGGCGTTCCAGAAGCGCCTTGGCCACGCCCACCGACGAGCCGGGATTCTGGCCCGTGATGAGCAGGCCATCGCTGACCACGTGCGACTGCCAGTCCGGGCCGCTGCTGTACAGGCCGCCCAGTTTTTTCAGCTCGTCCTCGACCAGGAACGGCACCACATCGGTCAGTTGCACGGCGGCTTCTTCCGCATTGGAAAAGCCGGTGACCTGCCTGCCCTGCACCAGCGGCTTGCCGTCCGCCGTTTGGGCGTGGCGCAGCACGCCGGGCGCATGGCACACGGCCGACACCGGCTTGCCCGCGGCCAGCATGGTCTCGATCAGCGCCACCGATCTGGCGTCTTCGGCCAGGTCCCACAGCGGGCCATGGCCGCCCGGGTAGAAAACCGCGTCGAAATCCGACGCCTGCACCTCGGCCAACCGGCGCGTCGATGCCAGCACGCGCTGCGCCTCGCTGTCCTTCTGGAAGCGGCGGGTGTCGTCGGTCTGCGCGTCCGGATCGTCGCTCTTGGGATCCAGCGGCGGCTGGCCGCCCAGCGGCGAAGCCAGCGTGACCTTGGCGCCCGCGTCCAGGAACGCGTAGTACGGCGCCGCAAACTCTTCCAGCCAGAAACCCGTCTTGCGGCCCGTATTGCCCAGCGTGTCGTGGGAAGTCAGCACGATCAGGATGTTCATGTAGCGCTCCATTCATCAGGGCCGACACGCACAATGCGTTTGCCGGCATTTTCGCCCTTGAGCAGCCCGATCAGCCCGCGCGGGGCGTTCTCCAGGCCGTCAACCACATCTTCACGGTATTTGATGCGTCCTTGCTTGATGAGGTCCTGCATGGCCTCACGGAATTCGCCGTAGCGATGCGCGTATTCGTTGAAGATGATGAAGCCCTGCATCCGCAGCCGTTTCGTCAGGATGGTGCGCATCAGCAGCCCCAGGCGGTCCGGGCCCTCGGCCTGGCTGGTGGCGTTGTAGGCCGAGATCAGCCCGCACACCGGGATGCGCGCGCGCGCATTCAGCAGGGGCAGCACGGCATCGAAGACGGCGCCGCCCACGTTTTCGAAGTACACGTCGATGCCTTGCGGCACCGCGTTCGCCAGACGCGTGGGCAGATCCGGCTGACGGTGGTCCACGCATTCGTCAAAGCCCAGTTCCTCGACCACGTAGCGGCATTTGTCCGGCCCGCCCGCAATGCCGACGACCCTGCAGCCATGGATCTTGGCGATCTGGCCGACCACGGCGCCGACCGCGCCGCTGGCCGCCGCGACGACGACCGTTTCGCCGGCCTTGGGCTGGCCGATGTCCAGGAGCCCCATGTAGCCGGTAAAGCCTGGCATGCCCAGCACACCCAGCGACCAGGACGGGTTTTCGGGCTTGGCGCCCAGGCGCAGCAGGCCGGCGCCGTCGGACACCGCGAAATCCTGCCAGCCGGTCTGCGCCAGCACCCACTCGCCCACCTGGAATTGCGGATTGTTGGAGGCATGAACGCGCGTCACCGTGCCGCCCACCATCGGCTCGCCGATCTGCACGGGGTCGGCATAGGACGGCGCGTCGCTCATGCGGCCGCGCATGTAGGGGTCGAGCGACAGGTATACGGTGCGCAGCAGCACCTCGCCCTGCCCGGGTTGGGGAATGTCGCCGGTTTCCAGGCGGAAGTCGGCGTCGGTGGGCTCGCCGTGTGGGCGGGCCGCCAGCACGATGCGGCGGTTGGTTGATGCGGATTGCGGCATGAGGTTCGGTCTCCTTCGTAACGCCGGCCGGGCCTCGCGGACTACCCCGGGCGGCAGGGTGGGGAACCGGTCCATTACACCATCGACGGCTGCGAGGCCGGGCCGTAACCCTGTTGATCGAACCCTCTTTTAATTAATTAAGTCTTTAATTAGAATCTGCCGCATGTCTGCCGCCGCTCACCCTCCCGCCCGACGCCCCGGCCGCCCGCCGCGTCCGGACAACGCCACCGCCCGCGCCAATTTGCTGGACCTGGCCACGCAACTGTTCGCCGCCCAGGGCGTCGCCGCGACCACCATTGCCAACATTGCGCAGCGCGCGGGCGTGACGCCCGCGATGCTGCACTACTACTTCAAAAGCCGGGCTCAGTTGATCGACGCGGTGGTGCTGGAACGGATCGTGCCGGTCATCGGCTTTGTCTGGGCGCCCGTGCCGCTGGAAGGCGGTGGTGCCGTCATCGATGGTGCCCCTGCCAACGGGCCCGGCACCCTGCCCGACCCGGCTGCCGCGGCCCGCGGTTTCATCACCGAAGTGGTCGGCCGCGTGGTCCAAAGCGCCACGGAAAAGCCCTGGCTGCCGTCGCTGTGGATGCACGAAGTCGTCAATGAAGGCGGCCAGTTGCGCGATCGCGTGCTGCGCCATCTGCCGTCGGACCGGCTGCACGCATTTGCCGGTCTGATCGCCGAATGCCAGCGCCGGGGCGCCATCACGCCGGGTGTCGAACCGCGCCTGGTATTTCTGTCCATCCTCGGCCTGACGCTGCTGCCGCTCGCCACGTCCAACCTGTGGCGCCGCATCTGGCAGGACGACCCGGTGGCGCAGTCCATCGGCAACGAGGCGATCGCCGCCCACGCCATTGCCATGCTGACCGGCGGCCTGTTCACACAGCCCTCTCCGCCCTCCTCCCCCTCTGCCCCGACTCCAGGACGCTGACCATGCGCACCTTACGCCTCCTGTCCGCCCCCCTCGCCTTGCTGCCGCTGTTCGCCTGCGGCAACAACGACCAGCCGTTCTACCAGGGCTATGTCGAGGGCGATTACGTGTATGTCGCCTCGTCCGAACCGGGCCGCCTGGACACGCTTGCGGTGCGGCGCGGCCAGCAGGTCGACGCCAACCAGCCGCTGTACGCGCTGGACGCCACGCGCGAGGCCGCGGCACGCGATCAGGCGCTGGCGGAGGTGGCCGCGGCCCGCGCGCAACTGGAGGACATTGCCACCGGCAAGCGGGCGCCGGAGGTCGATGTCAGCCTGGCGCAACTGGCGCAGGCGCAGGCCGCCAGCCGCCGGTCCGCCGCGCAGCTGGCCCGCGACAATGCCCAGTTCCGCATCGGCGGCATCGCACGCTCGCAACTGGACGACAGCCGCGAACAGGCGCAGTCGGACGCGGCGCGCGTGCGCGAACTGCAGGCCCAGGTCGAGGTGAACCGGCTGCCCGGCCGCGACGAAGCCCGGCGCGCGCAGGCGTCACAAGTGGAGGCCGCCGACGCCGCGCTGGCGCAGGCCGAATGGACGCTGAACCAGAAACGGCTGGCCTCGCCAGCCGCCGGGCGGATCTTCGACACCATGTACCGGGTGGGCGAATGGGTGCCGGCCGGCAGTCCGGTCGTGAGCCTGCTGCCGCCCGGCAACATCAAGGTGCGGTTCTTCGTGCCGGAGACGGTGGTCGGGTCGCTGAAGATCGGCCAGCAAGCCACGCTGCGCTGCGACGGCTGCGGCGATCCGATACCCGTGCACATCGATTACGTATCGGACCAGGCCGAGTACACGCCGCCCGTTATCTACAGCCGCGAAAGCCGCAGCAAGCTGGTCTACATGGTGGAAGCGCGACCCGCCCCCGACGCGGCGGCGCGGCTGCATCCGGGACAGCCGGTGGAGGCGACCCTGCCATGAACGCGCCCGGCGCCGGCGGCAACGTCATCGACGTGCACGGCCTGAACAAGCACTTCGGCAACAAGCACGTTGTGAACGACGTGTCGCTACAGGTCCGCGAAGGCGAGATCTTCGGCTTCCTGGGGCCCAATGGCAGCGGCAAGACGACCTGCATCCGCCTCATGTGCGGCCTGCTCACGCCGGATTCCGGCAGCGGCACCTGCCTGGGCTACGACATCCTGCGCGACAGCGCCGAGATCAAGCGCAACGTCGGCTACATGACGCAGAAGTTCTCGTACTGGGAAGACCTGACCATCCGCGAGAATCTGGATTTCGTCGCCCGCATGTACGGCATGCCCCAGCGCAAGGAAGCCGTGGACCGGGCCCTGCAGGACCTCGGGCTGCAAACGCGCGCCGGGCAACTGACGGGATCCTTGTCCGGCGGATGGAAGCAGCGCCTGGCGCTGGCCGCCTGCCTGCTGCACCAGCCACGGCTGCTGCTGCTGGACGAGCCCACGGCCGGCGTGGACCCGACGGCGCGGCGCGACTTCTGGGAGCAACTGCATGAACTGGCGGCGCGCGGCATATCCGTGCTGGTCAGCACGCATTACATGGACGAAGCCGAACGCTGCCACAAGCTGGCGTACATCTCGTACGGCAAGCTGCTGACGCAAGGCACCGCCGACGAGGTCATCGCCGAGCAGCGGCTGACCACCTGGGCGATCCACGGCGTCAACCTGGTGCCGCTCGGCCAGCAGTTGCGCAGCGCGCCCGGAGTCGACCAGACGGTCGCGTTCGGGTCCGCGCTGCACGTCAGCGGCCGGGATGCGGCCACGCTGGAACGCACGCTGCGCGCGGCCGTGGCGGGCCAAGACCTGCGCCTGGAACGCATCGACACCAGCCTGGAGGACGTCTTCATCTACCTGATGAACCAGTCCACCGACAACTTCGCGAGCAAGCCATGACCGCGCGCCCGAACGGCTTTTCGTGGTCGCGCTGGTGGAGCATGGTGCTCAAGGAGTTCCTGCAGCTGCGCCGCGACCGCATCACCTTCGGCATGATCGTGGGCCTGCCGATCATGCAGCTCGCGCTTTTCGGCTATGCCATCAATACCGATCCGCGCCAGATGCCCACCGCCATCATCGCGGCGGACCATAGCCCGTTCACGCGCAGCTTCATCGCGGCGATGCGCTCGTCGGACTACTTTCACATCGTCGAGGAGCTGGACACTGAAGAAGCGGGCCGCGCCGCGCTGGCGCAGGGCCGCGTGCTGTTCGTCGTGACCATTCCACCCGATTTCACCCGCAGCCTGCTGCGCGGCGAGCGCCCGGCGCTGCTGATCGAGGCCGACGCCACCGATCCCATGGCGACGGGCATGGCGCTGGGCGCAGCCACGCAGCTTACGCAAGCGGTCGCGCAAAAGGATTTGACCGGACCGCTTACCAGCCTGGCGGGCGGCCAACCACCTTTCGACGTGCGCATCCACCAGCTCTACAACGAAGAGCAGATCTCGCAATACAACACGGTGCCGGGGCTGATGGGCGTGATCCTGACAATGACGCTGGTGATGATGACCGGGCTGGCGATGACCCGCGAGCGCGAACGCGGCACCATGGAAAACCTGCTGGCGATGCCGGTGCGGCCGATCGAAGTGATGACCGGCAAGATCGTGCCCTACATCGCCATCGGGTTGATCCAGGCCAGCATCATTCTCGCGGCGGCGCATTTCGTCTTCCACGTGCCCATCATGGGCAGCCTGCTGTCCGTCTACCTGGCCGCGCTGCTGTTCGTCGCCGCGAATCTCACCGTCGGCATCACGCTGTCGTCGCTGGCGCAGAACCAGCTTCAGGCCATGCAGCTGACCATGTTCTATTTCCTGCCGAACATGCTGCTGTCCGGCTTCATGTTTCCGTTCCAGGGCATGCCGATGTGGGCGCAGCACCTGGGCAACCTGCTGCCGCTGACTTATTTCAACCGGCTGATCCGCGGCATCCTGCTCAAGGGCAACGGCTGGTGGGACCTGTGGCCCAACATCTGGCCCCTGATGCTGTTCACCGTCATCGTCATGACCGCCGCCGTGAAGTTCTACCGCCGCACCCTGGATTGAAGCCCATGTCCCGCCCCATCCTCATGCCCGCTTCCCGCCCCCTGGCCTCGATGGCGCTGTGCGCGCTGCTGTCGGCCTGCGCGGTGGGCCCCGACTTCGATACGCCCGCCGCGCCAGACGTGGCTGCCTACACGGCAAACGGGCAGGATGCGCTGTCCGCGGGCCAGCAGCGGCTGCAAGCGGGCGCCGACATTCCCGCGCAGTGGTGGCAATTGTTCCGGTCGGACGAGTTGGACCGCATGGTGCGGCAGGCGCTGGACGCCAGCCCCACGCTGGAAGAAGCGCGCGCCCGCTTGCGCCAGGCGCAGGAAGACCTGGCCGCTGACACCGGCGGCCGCATGCTGCCCGCCGTGGACGCCAATCTGTCGGCGGCCCGCAAAAAGGTCGATCCCGCCGCCTATGGCGTGCCGGTGGCCGAGCCGCCCCCGCCCTTCACGCTCTACAACGCCTCGATCGACGTGTCTTACACGCTGGACGTGTTCGGCGCCAACCGCCGCGCGCTGGAAAGCCTGGCCGCGCAAATGGATTACCAGGCGCACGAGCTGCAGGCGGCACGCATGTCGCTGGCGGCCAATGTCGTTACTGCCGCCATCCGGCAGGCGGATCTGGCCGAGCGGCTGGCCGCCACGCGCGACCTGTTGGCGGCGCAGGTCAGCCAGCAGGACATCATGCGCAAGCGCCTGGATGCAGGCGGCATTGCCCTGGCCGACCTGCGCAACCAGGAGCTGCTGGTCGCGCAGACCCGCGCCACCGTGCCGCCGCTGGAATACCAGCTTGCGCAGGTGACCCATCAGCTTGCCACCTACCTGGGCGTGCTGCCCGCCGCCCTGCAATCGCCGCCGCTGCGTCTGGCAGACCTGACGCTGCCGCCCGACGTTCCCACCGGCGTGCCCTCGGCGCTGACGCGCCAGCGGCCCGACATCCTGGCGGCCGAAGCCCTGTGGCACAAGGCGTCGGCCGACGTGGGCGTGGCCACGGCCAACCTGTATCCGCAATTCACGCTGACCGCGAGTTTCGGTTCGCAGCGCACGGGCGTGAACGAGCTGTCCGATGGCGTCAACGTGTGGAACCTGGGACTCGGGCTGGTCCAGCCCCTTTTTCATGGTGGCGAGCTGCGGGCGCGCAAGCGGTCCGCCGAGGCCGCGTATGACGCCGCCGCCGCTTCATTCCGCCAGACGGTGCTTGATGGCTTTCGCCAGGTGGCCGATGCGTTGCGCGCGCTGCAGACGGACGGCGAGGCCTTTGCTGCTTACGACGACGCGTGGCGCCGCGCGGACGAGGCCGGCCGCATCGCGGCGGGCCGCTACCAGGCCGGCGGCATCAGTCACCTGAGCCTCCTGGACAGCCAGCGGCAGGTGTTGCAGACAAGGATTTCGCGCATCGAGGCGGACGCCGCGCGCTACACCGACACCGCCGCGCTGTTACAAGCGTTGGGCGGCGGCTGGTGGAACGAGGCGGCTCCCGCCGCTCCGTAAGCCCGCAAAAGGCACTCTGCGGGTCCATGGCCGAGAATTCGGGTAGGAAAGTGTCGTTGTGCGCGGCTTGGGAAACCGTTGTGTCCGTTCATCATGCAAGAGCTCAAGCTGCATGATGTTTACAACGATTCATGAATGACCTATTAGACCTGATCGTCTTCGCTCCCGACGCTGGCCAGCGCGTGCGCCGTAGCGACGAACTGGCCGAAATGGGGTTCTCGCCGCGCCCTTGCGAAGACTCCAACGGACTGTTCCGCCTGTTTCAAGCCCGCCGCACCCCGCTGCTCGTGATGCAAGCCGAATTTACCGATCTCTGCATGGCCGTCGCAGGTCTGCGCGCCATGGACACCACCGCCGGCATCGTTGCCATTTCCGCCTTCGATACCCCTGAGAACCGCATTCTCGGCCTGCACTGCGGCGCCGACGCCTGTTTTTCTCCCGAAGTCGTCACTGGCGAAATCGCCGCAGCCCTGCAGGCGCTGGTGCGCCGCGTCCCCACCACCGCCAGCCGCCGCGCGGCGGAGGCCGATGCGCGGACCGCGCCGCCGCCCGTGGCGCCCGCCGAACCGACCGGCAAGTGGCAATTCCTGGATGCCGCCTGGACACTGGTCAGCCCCCAGGGCACGCGATTGGCGCTGACCCAGGCCGAGCGCGAGTTCCTGCTCAAGCTGACCGGCGCGCCGGACAAGCGCATGCCGCGCGGCGATCCGCCGGGTATCGACCCGCACTCGGGCCGCGAATCCGTGCGCCGCACGGACGTCGTCGTCAGCCGCCTGCGACGCAAGGCGCAGGACGTGGACGTGGAATTGCCCATCCGCACCGTCTGGGGCTGGGGCTACGCGTTCACCGGAGAAATCTGACGCGCCGCGGGCGTATGATTCCGCGTACAAGGCCGACTCCCGGCCCGCCACTGCCCCCTTTGTCCCATGGAAGTCTTTGAACGCCTGCAAGCCCTGCTCATCCAGCATCAGGCGCGCTACCGCCTGCTCGAACACGCTGCCGCCGGCAAGTCCGTCGAAGTGGCCGCCATCCGCGGCACCGAGGTCAGCCAGGGCGCCAAGGCGCTGGTCTGCCGCGTGAAGATTTCGTCCAACCAGCGCAAGAACGTGCTTGCCGTCTTTCCGGCGGACAAACAGGCCGACCTGGACGCCATCGCGCGCGCGGCGGGCGGCAAGAAGGCTTCGCTGGCATCGCAGGACCTGGCGCGCGAGCTCACGGGCTGCGAGATCGGCGCCATTCCGCCCTTCAGCTTCAATCCCGACCTCGCGCTGCTGGTGGATCCCAGCCTGCGCGAGCGCCATGACGAAATCGTGTTCAATGCCGGACGCCTGGACGCGTCCATCCTGTTGAACACCGACGACTACTTCCGCCTGGCCGCGCCCGAAGAGGCGCCGCTGATCAAGGCCTGACCCGCGCCGCCCATGAGGCCACCTTGCCCCGCCCATTGACGAGCCACGGCGCGCGCGCCTCCAACATGCGCTGGCTGATGAGCCTGGCGCACATGGAACCGTCGCCGGTAAACCCCTGGGTGATGCTGCGGGCCGCCCTGGCCATCGGCCTGCCGTCCGCGGTGGGCATGGCGCTGGACCAGGGCGCCGCGGCCGCGCTGGTGGCGCTGGGCGCGCTGCCCGCCATCACGGGCGACAACGGGGGCCCCTACCGCAACCGCGCGCTATCCATCGGTTCCACGGTGTTTGGCGGCGCGTTCGGCTATCTGCTGGGCAATCTGATGTCGGGCCACGGCCTGTGGACCTCCGCGGCAATGACGCTGCTGGTGCTGGCGGCCAGCCTGATCGGCACCTTCAACAACATCGCCGCCGTCGCCACGCTGCAATTTGCCACGTATGTCATCGTCGGGTCCAGCTTGACGCCCACGCTGCCGCCCTGGCTGCCGCCGGTGCTGGTGGGCGTGGGCGGGCTGTTCGGGCTGGCGCTTACGCTGTCCGGCTGGGTCGTCAATCCCATCGCGCCGGAGCGGGCCGCCGTGGCGCAGGCCTACCGCAAGCTGGCCGCCATGTTCGCGGCCATCGGCACGTCCCGGGTGATGGCGGCGCGCCGCGACATGGAAGCCGCCATGGCGACGGCCTACGACACCGTCCTGGCCGCGCGGGGCCGATCGGCGGGCCCGTCGCCCCGGCTGGCGCGGCTGGCTGCGCAATTGCAGGCGTGCACTCCGCTCACCAACGCCGCGCTGGCGCTGGCGCGCGCCGGCCGCGTGTTGCCGGACGAATGTGCCCGCGTCATGAATCACCTGGCCGACCGGGTCGAGAACGATGCCCAGCCGGACGCGCGCGACGACATCGCCGCGCTGCACCGCGCGGGCATGCCGCAGCTGGCCGAGGCACTGGAGCAGGTGCAGCCGCTGCTGCACGGCGCCCGCGCCAATCAGACCAGCCAGGCCACTGGGGCCATCGAGGCCGACGCCTTTGCCGACCTGCAGCCCGCGCCGGCGCGCACGCCGTGGCGCGTGCTGATCCGCACTTACCGGCCCGGGCCGACGACCGTGCGCTACCTGGTCCGGCTGGGTCTGTGCCTCGTCGCCGCCGAGGCCGTCGCCCTGGCGGCCGCGCTGCCGCGGTCCTATTGGGTGCCGCTGATCGTCGTAGTGGTGTTCAAGCCCAACTTCGGCTCGGTGTTCGCGCGCGCGCTGCAAAGCTGCGCGGGCAGCGCGGTCGGCGTGGCGATCAGCGCCACCGTGCTTGCGCTGGATCGCGGCGGCTTGGCCAGCCTGCTCACCGTTGCCGCGCTGGCCGCGCTGCTGCCGTGGTCGATACGGCGCAACTACGGGCTGTTCTCGGCGATTCTGGTGCCCATCCTCATGCTGCTGATCGGGGCGCTGCAACCGGGAAGCTGGGCCATTGCGCTGGCGCGGCTGGTCGACGTGGGCGTCGCGGCGGCCATCGTGCTGCTGGTGGGCTACCTGCCGTGGATCCGCATCGAACGCAGCAACCTGGACCATGCCGTGTCCGCTGCCACGTCCACGCTGGCGGCCTACCTGAACACCGTCTTTCAGACCGATCCCGGCAGCCGGCACGATCTGCGCGCCCGCGCCTACGCGCGCCTGTCGGACCTGCGCATCGCCCTGCAGCGCGGTCTGTCCGAACCCCGCCTGGTCAGCCGCCGCGCGCTAGCCTGGTGGCCGGTGGAAGTGGCCCTGGAACGCGTGGCCAATGCCATCTCGGACACGGCCTGGTCGCTGCCCGCCGGTCAGGATGCGCCGGCCGCCGCTCAGGTCGCTCAGTTGGCCGCCACCCTGGACAGCATTGCCGCGGCCGTCGAACAAGGCCTGCCGGTCCCCCCCGATGCCGTCGTGGCGCCGTCACCCGTGCTGCGGGACGTGGCCGCGCAGATCGAAGCCTTGCGCGTCACGCTGGCCGGTCCCGACTTCACCGCGGCGCCCGGCAGGCCTGCCGCCCCATCCACCCTTCATCAGGTCTGAATCATGTGTCTTGCCGTACTGGCCCTGCACACGCTGCCCGGCATCCCTGTGCTGATCGCCGCGAACCGCGACGAATTCCACGCGCGCCCCACCCTCCCCGCGGCGCAATGGCCCGACGCGCCGGCCATCTATGCCGGGCGCGATGGCCAGGCGGGCGGCACCTGGATGGGCGCGACTGCGCAGGGTCGCTATGCGCTGGTCACCAATTTCCGCGAGCCCGGCCGGCACCTGGACAACGCCCCGTCGCGCGGCGCGCTGGTCGAGGACTTTCTGCGCGGCGCCATGACGCCGCAGGCCTACCTTGAGACCGTGCACGCCATGGACCAGGCGTACAACGGCTTCAACCTGATCGTGGGCGACGCGCGGCAAGCCTGCTACTTGAGCAACCGCAACGGCGGACCCCGCGCGCTGGCACCCGGCGTCTACGCCCTGTCCAATCACCTGCTGGACACGCCGTGGCCCAAGCTGGCGCGCACCAAGGCTGCGTTCTCAGCCGTGCTGCACCACCAGCCGCAGCCCGACCTGCCCGCGCTGTTCACGGCGCTTGGCGACCGCAGCCCGGCGGACGAAGCCGATCTGCCGGCCACCGGCCTGCCTTTGGCGCGCGAACGCCTGTTGAGCAGCCCGTTCATCGTCAGCCCCGACTATGGCACGCGCAGCTCCAGCGTCATGGCGCTGCACGGCAACGGCACGGGTGAACTGGAGGAACGGCGGTTCGCCCCGGACGGCTCGGTCAGCGGCGTCAGCCAACTGACGTTTTCCTGGCATGCGGCCGGCAGCGGCGCGTGACGCGGGGCGCCTGATACAAACGGTTGATTTCCGAGGCGGACGGACGCGAACTCGCCTTGCGCGGTCACGTCGAATGGTTGCAAGCTACCGGCGTGGGCAGCCGCAACGCGCTGCCGCGCCGGTTTTTCTGCAGGAGAACTCCATGAACAAACGTTTTGAACGCTGCACGATGGCCGCCGCCATGGCCCTGGGCAGCATTGCGCTAGCCGGTGTCCTGTCCACCGCCCAGGCGGCCATGCCGCCCGTGCAGCACCAGGGCTCGGTCGAATACGTCAGCGGCGGCATCGGCATCGACGAATCCGAAGCCATGAAGGCCGCATCCAGCAGCTATCCGCTGGCGTTGACCTTTGCCGCGCAACGCGGCGGCAAGGCCGATTACGTGGCCGACGTGACCGTCGCGATCCGGGATGCGCAGG
>Ga0213829_1000679_pt1 | contig 29503 bp, 34 predicted proteins | sample MC6MC0896MG_FD_180665 | JGI IMG/M metagenome (GOLD analysis project Ga0213829, IMG submission 180665) | Enriched soil aggregate microbial communities from Iowa State University, Ames, United States - MC6-MC0896-MG | ecosystem: Environmental > Terrestrial > Soil > Unclassified | place: USA: Iowa...
CGCATTCTACGCTTTCCTCTGCTGCTGTCAAGCGGTTATTTTCAGAAGATTTCAAAGTTTCCTTTGTAACTTCAACCACTTGGCGCTTCCGATCTCTCGTCAGCGGGAGGCGAATTCTACAGCGTTACTCGCTGCTGTCAACACCTCTTTTTCTCCGCTTTCGACCGAGAAGATCGAACCGTTAACAGAGCCAGACAACATCGCTCTATCAACTCCTTCGGGGCCTCGATGAATTGAAGCAACTCGCTGTCGAAAACTGCGTAACTCTTTGTTTACCAAGGAGTTTTCCGTTTCGACTGCGCCGGAAGTGGGGCGAATTATAGACTTCCAGAATCTATCGTCAAGCATTAATTAGGCCTCTCTATCAGAATTCTCGAAATCGCTGCATACATATAGACGCGCCTGCCACGAATGCGCAGTATATTGCCCAACCATCAGCACTACCCCTTTCGTTTCCTTCTTCGGACGATGCCACGCATGAATGACCACCCCCGCAGCCTTGCCTCGACTCTGTTCTCGGTCGGCCTGCTATTAATAGCCATGGCATCGATCCAGTCTGGAGCTTCCCTGGCCAAAAGCATGTTCCCCGTTGTAGGTGCTCAAGGGACCACCACCCTGCGCCTGATTTTTGCCAGCGTGATCATGCTGCTGATACTGCGCCCATGGCGGGCGACGCTCACGGCGAAATCCCTGCGTACCGTCATCGTGTACGGGATGGCGTTAGGCGGCATGAACCTCCTCTTCTATATGTCCTTGCGCACCGTGCCCTTGGGTATCGCGGTGGCACTGGAGTTCACCGGTCCCCTGGCGGTTGCGATCTATGCCTCGCGACGGGCCATCGACTTTGTGTGGATCGCCCTGGCTGCCATTGGTCTGATGCTCTTGATACCGACTGGAGCCGCCTCCGCGAGTATCGATCTGGTCGGCGCCGGATATGCCTTGGGGGCGGGTGTCTGCTGGGCGCTGTATATTTTGTTCGGGCAAAAAGCCGGTGCCGACAATGGGGTGCAGACCGCAGCACTGGGGGTGATGATTGCCGCACTCTTCGTCGCTCCGATCGGCATTGTCCATGCGGGCGCCGCCCTGCTGACCCCGTCACTGATCCCCATCGCCATTGGTGTCGCCCTGCTGTCGACCGCTTTGCCCTATACGCTGGAGATGGTAGCCCTCACCCGCATGCCAGCCCGGACATTCGGCACGCTCATGAGCATTGAACCTGCTTTCGGCGCATTGTCCGGCCTGTTGTTCCTCCAGGAATACCTCTCGCTGTCACAATGGCTGGCGATCCTGTGCATCATTCTGGCCTCCGTGGGTGCGACCATGACCATGGGCAATGCCGTCAAGCCTGCCGTCATGGCAGATTGATATCGGATTATCACGAGGGTCTGGTATTTACCGCGCAATTAGGCCATGTTTAGCCCCGTAACCCGGTGCCAGACATGGATTTTTCAGGAAGGGATATCGGAGACGCTTCCAGCGAAAGCGAATACAGCCAGACCCGGGCATCAAGATCCGGGGACGCTAATAAGGACAGTAATGAAACGAATTTTGATACTGATCGCCGTGCTGGCGGTTGCAGGATGCGCAGCAACCTCGAAACCCACGATCAAACATGGCAAGAAAGGGCTGCATATCAACTGTTCCGGGCTGTCGTCATCCTGGGACAAGTGCTACACCAGCGCTGCCAATTCGTGTGCACCCAAGGGTTACAAGGTCATCGCCAAGTCGGGGGACACGGTGGAAGAACCCGGCGATTACCCATTCGGTCTCAATCCTGCCGGCTACACCAGCCGCAGCATGATCGTCATCTGCAAATAGGCCGCCCCCGTCAGGTTCGCGGACCTGCGATCTGGCGGCCAATCTCTTCATGACTGGATTTCAGCACCCTGCGCTGCAAATCCGGAGTGGCCAACATGCGCGCCACGACCAACGCGCCGATGCATTGCGCAAGGATCGCCCAAGCCAGGCTGTCACTCTCCAGTACCTGCGCCCAACTCTCCTGCAACTGACAAATCCAATGCTCCGCCTGCCGACGAATCGCGATATCCGAACGGGCAATCTCCGCCCCCAGGGCCGGTAACGCACAGCCGGATCCCGGGTGCTCGACATGGGCCATGGTCAGGTACTGATTCAGGCAACGCTCGAGCTTGCTCCGGTCCTGTTCAGCGCCCAGCCGCGCCAGACTTTGGCCCAACTCGCGCTCGACGATCGACGCAAACAATTCATCCTTTGACGAAAAGTGGCTGTAGAAAGCCCCGCCACTCAATCCGATCGCCTTCATCAAGCCGTCGACACCCACGGTCGAAAACCCGGATTGCTTGGCCGACACTGCACTGCTTTGCAGTAACTTCTCTTTGGTTTCCAGCTTGTGACTGGCCGAGTAACGCATTGCCTTGCCCTCAGAGTTGATCACCTTGACGCCTGCCCAATCGTAGCATAACGTTCGTTTAGTTAACGATCGTTTAGCAATGGGAGCTGGCCATGAATAATAAGAAGGTCGTACTGGTTGTCGGCGCAGGGGACGCCACTGGCGGTGCCATCGCCAAGCGTTTTGCCCGGGAAGGTTTTGTGGCCTGTGTCACTCGACGCAGCGCGGACAAACTCCAACCGCTGGTGGAAGCCATCCAGGCCAGTGGCGCACAAGCCCACGGATTCGCCTGCGATGCGCGCAAGGAAGAAGACGTGATTGCGCTGGTTGAACAGATCGAAGCCGAAATCGGGCCGATCGAAGCGTTCGTCTTCAACATCGGCGCCAATGTGCCGTGCAGCATTCTCGAAGAAACCGCCCGCAAGTATTTCAAAATCTGGGAAATGGCCTGTTTCTCCGGGTTTCTCAACGGCCGTGAAGTGGCCAAGCGCATGGCCCAGCGTCAACGCGGCACTATCCTGTTCACCGGTGCCACCGCCGGCTTGCGCGGTGCGGCGGGTTTTGCGGCCTTCGCGGGCGCCAAACACGGGATTCGCGCACTGGCCCAAAGCATGGCCCGGGAATTGGGCCCGATGAATATTCACGTCGCCCATGTCGTCGTCGACGGCGCCATCGATACGGACTTCATCCGTGACAGCTTTCCGGAGAAATACGCGACCAGGGAACAGGACGGCATCCTCAACCCCGAGCACATCGCCGAGAACTATTGGTACCTGCACAGCCAGCCGCGGGATGCCTGGACCTTCGAGCTGGACCTGCGTCCATGGAATGAGCGTTGGTAAGCCCTCCCCTACAATAATAAGCAGAGCACATCGACCATGAGCAAAACCCTGGAGTTCTTTTTCGACCTCGGCAGCCCCGCGACCTACCTGGCCTATACCCAACTGCCGAGGATCTGCGCCCAGACCGACAGTTGCTTGATCTACATTCCGATCCTGCTCGGTGGCGTATTCAAAGCCACCGGCAATACCTCCCCAGCGACCATCCCGGCCAAGGGCCGCTATATGTTTCAGGATCTTGATCGCTATGCCCGGCGCTACGACGTGCCACTGAAGTTCAACCCGCACTTTCCCATCAATACCCTGATGCTCATGCGCGCCGTCACGGGCATGCAGCTGCGCCATCCCGAACGCTTTCAGGCGTTCATCGACTGCCTGTTCCATGCGCTCTGGGTTGAAGGCCGCAGCCTCGATGACCTGGCGACGGTCGCGTCGGTGCTGACCTGCAACGGCTTCGATCCGGATGAAGTGCTGGCCATGACCAGTGATGAGCAAGTCAAAGCCGTACTCAAGGACAACACTGATAAAGCGGTGCAACGGGGCGTATTCGGTGCACCGAGCATGTTTGTCGACGATGAGTTGTTCTTTGGCCAGGATCGGCTGGAATTCGTGATTGAAGCCCTGAGTCAGATATCGACGACCAACCGCCCCTGAGCAGCGCCTGAAGCGAGCAGCGCATGGACGGATTCCGCGGTTTGCAGGTTAAATTGCCGAGGGTCGAGCAAAGGATGTAGCTGACCCGCTTCAATCAACCGAGCGGCATCTCGAAGAATCTGCCCGTGATGCTCCCGCCCCTTGCCTGTCAGCAGGGGCAACAAGGTAAACACCCCGGAATAGCTAGCCCCACGAAACGATAGAGGGGCAAGACTGTGTTGCCCCCAACCGAGGCAACTCAGCACATGCCCTTCATAAGCGCGCACAGCGTTGAAGGACGCATCCAGTGTTTCACCGCCCACAGTGTCGTAGACGATATCGAAGCCCTCCCCGGCCGTATGCACGCCTACGTACTCCTCAACCGACACCTTGCGGTAATCGATGAAGGTTGCGCCGAAGCCCTCGATTATCGCCCGCTGCCGTTCAGAGCCGGTGGCAAACACTTCGGCTCCGAAAGCAAGGGCTATTTGCACGGCAACATGGCCGACACCACCCGCACCACCGTGAATCAATACCTTTTGACCCTTCCGTACCCGAGCCCGGTCCACCAAGCCCTCCCATGCCGTGATCAACACCAGTGGCAACGCTGCCGCCTCGCGCATGCTCAGGTTGGCCGGTTTTCGGGCCAGCAGTCGCGCATCGACCGCAGCGTATTCAGCCAGTGAACCCTGCGCACCACCAATGCCCGTCGCCATGGCATAAACCTCATCGCCTGGCTTCCAGTCGCCGACGCCCTCCCCCAATGCCTCAACGGTTCCTGCCAGGTCCATACCCAAAATCGCCGGCAGTGGCTGACGCGCATGAGCGGCCTGGCCAGAACGGATTTTTCCGTCCAGGGGGTTCACCCCGCTGGCCTTAATCCTGACCAACACCTGCCCGGGTTCAGGCACCGGTCGTTGAATGGAGGCCAGACGCAGTGGCGCATTCACCGAATCGACAACCAGAGCGCGCATTTCATATGAGTCAGTCATTTCATGTATCCCCTCAGAGGTGGCTGTGGAATCGATCTTCCGTCAACCCATTCATGCCGAGAAGACGCCATATAGCTATAGTGACCATGCCCCTTTGGCATGAGTGAGAAACCCCGTGGACAAACTCAACGCAATGGCGATCTTCGTCCGCGTGGTCGAACGTGGCAGCTTTTCCGCGGTTGCCCGGGAATTGCACACCAGTCAGCCAACTATCAGCAAAGTCCTGAGGGCGCTGGAAACCGGACTGGGTGGAAAGCTGATTTCCCGCAGCACCCGACAATTGTCCCTGACCGATGAAGGTCAGCGTTACTACACCCAGTGCCGGCACATCCTTGCAGCCGTAGACGCCGCAGAACATAGCTTTCAATCCGGGCGTGAAACCGTTGCCGGTAACCTGAGGGTGGGTTCATCCGTGAGCTTTGGACGCTTGCAGATTGCCTCGCGACTGCCGGACTTTCTCAAACAATACCCTCGCTTGCAGATTGATCTGCAATTGAGCGATCAGAATCTGGACCCGGTCAGCGAAGGGCTGGATGTCACATTCAGAATCGGCGAACTCAACGACAGCGGCCTGATTGCCCGCCCTGTTGGCACCACCCACCGGGTGACCGTTGCCGCGCCTGGCTACTTGACGCAACACTGCCAGCCGAAAACACCCGAAGAACTGAGCGAGCACAATTGTCTGCTGTTCAACCTGCTGAACAGTCAAAATCTCTGGGTCTACGAAAAAGACGCCCAACGCCACGACGTGCGGATCAAGGGCAACGCGCAGAGCAATAATTCCGAGGCGATTCGCGAGATGGTGTTGGGAGGGCTGGGCATTGCGCTGGCGCCGGTGTGGCTGTTCAGCGAGGATTTGAAGGCTGGACGAGTGAGGGCAATCTTGCAGGATTACACCGCGCAATCGCTGCCGATTCATGCTGTATCCCCGGCGAATCGTCGCCAATCCGCCCGGGTCAAAGCCTTTGTCGACTACATGAGCCAGGCGCTGGCGACAGCGCCTGAACTCATGCCCATCAAATAGCCGCGGTGCGGGTGTTCAACCACTCCAGGGCTGCACCGTCGAGCAAGGGGCTCAGGCGTTCGCGCACTTGGGCGTGGTAGGCGTTGAACCATTGCTTTTCATCGTCGGTCAGCAGTGACGGCTCCAGGCAGCGAGTGTCGATCGGGCACAGGGTCAGGGTCTCGAATTTCAAGAACTCACCAAATTCGCTCTTGCCCGCCTCGCGGTTCAATACCAGGTTCTCGATCCGCACACCCCAGCGGCCCGGACGGTAGGTGCCCGGCTCGATGGAGGTGATCATGCCGGGCTGCATGGCCGTTTGCGGCGCGGCTGCGGCCTGATAGGCGATGACCTGCGGCCCTTCGTGCACGTTGAGGAAATAGCCGACACCATGACCGGTGCCGTGACCGTAGTCGACGCTCTCGGCCCAGATCGGCGCGCGGGCGATAGCATCCAGCAAGGGCGACAGGATGCCTTTCGGGAATTGCGCCCGGGACAAGGCAATCACGCCTTTGAGTACCCGCGTGCAATCGCGTTTCTGCTCATCCGTCGGCGTCCCGACCGGGACCATCCGCGTGATGTCGGTGGTGCCGCCCAGGTATTGGCCGCCGGAGTCGATCAGCAACAGGCCGTCGCCCTCGATCACTGCGTGCTCTTCTTCGGTGGCGTGGTAGTGCGGCATCGCGCCATTGGCGTTGAACGCGGCAATGGTGTTGAAGCTCAGCGACACATAACCCGGACGCCGGGCACGCGCAGCCGTCAGGTGTTCGTCGATGGTCAGTTCGGTAATGCGCTCACGGCCCCACGCCGACTCCAGCCAGGCGAAGAATTCGCACAGCGCTGCGCCGTCCTGTTCCATGGCCTGGCGAATGTGCCCGGCATCGGCCAGACTTTTCTGCGACTTGGCCAATGTCGTCGGGTTCAGGCCCTCGACCAGCTTCACCCCACTGTCCAGATTGTCCAGCAAACCTGCTGTCACCCGCGCCGGATCGATTTGCAGGCTGGCGCCACTTGGCACGGCCCGCAAGGCGTCGGCCACTTCGCTGTAGTCGCGCAGGGTCACGCCGTCCTGTTCGAGGATTGCGCGCAGTTCGTTGTCGACCTTGCTCAGAGCGACGAACAAGGTGGCCTGCTGCTGGCTGATCAAGGCGAAGGAGACGAACACCGGATTGAACGACACATCACCGCCGCGAAGGTTGAACAGCCAGGCGATGTCATCGAGGGTGGCGATGAAATGCCAGTCGGCACTGCGTTCCTTCAATACTTCGCGCAACCTGGCGAGCTTCTCGCCACGGCTGACCGTAGCCTGCGGCGGCAAGTGTTGATAGATCGGCTCGTTCGGCAGGTTCGGGCGGTCGCGCCAGACTTCGCTCAACAGGTCGATGTCGGTACGCAGCCGGGCACCGCGCTCCTGGAGCTTGCCGCTAAGGGTACGTGCCGAGGCCACGGCCATCACGGCGCCATCCACCGCGACGACGCCGCCCTCCGGGGTTTGTTCGGCCAGCCAGTCCAGCGGGCCGGGTTGACCCGGTTGCAGCTTGACCAGTTCGATGCCGCTGCCCTGAAGTTCCTTGCTCGCTTGTTCCCAGTAACGGCTGTCAGCCCAGATTCCGGCAAAGTCCCTGGTCACGATCAGTGTACCGACCGAGCCGTGGAAGCCCGACAACCACTGCCGCCCCTGCCAATAGCCCGGCAGGTATTCCGACAGGTGCGGGTCGGCTGAGGGTACCAGCAGAGCGTGAATGCCCTCCCGTTTCATCAACTCGCGGGTGTGCGCCAGGCGCTCGGGCACCGATCCATTGATCGAAGGCTGCGTACTCATCGTGTCTCCTGCTAACCACTTCATCATTATTGTCGAGTGCCGATCGAAGCCGGCGCTTTAGGGTTCTGTCGCCCAGAATGCCGGAGCACTGGCGCAGGCCGATTTGACCAGGTGTACCGCTTGATCGATATCCTGCTCGGTGGTGAAACGTCCCAGGCTCAAACGGATAGTACGGCTCGCCGAGCGGGCGTCGTGCCCCAGGGCCAGCAGCACATGGGAGGGCGTATTGCTGGCGGAGTTACAGGCCGAGGTCGCGGAAAACGCGATCGAGGCGCTCAACGCTGCGGAGCTGAAGCCGCCTTCGTTGAAGGTCAGGCTCAGGGTATGGGGAATGCATTGGCTCGGGCTGCCATTGAGACGAATGCCGGGAATGGCCAACAGTGGCTCGAGCAGGCGTTCACGCAGATGCTCGATCAGGGCTTTCTCTTCCTCGAACAATTGCCCCGCCAACGCGAAAGCCGCGCCCATGGCGGCAATCTGGTGGGTCGCCAGCGTTCCGGAGCGCAGACCGCCTTCGTGACCGCCGCCGTGGATCTGCGCCTGCAAGCGTTGCTGCGCGCGCGGCCCTACGTACAACGCACCGATGCCTTTGGGGCCATAAATCTTGTGGGCGGAAAACGACATCAGGTCCACCGGCCATTTGGCCAGATCAATCGCCACCTTGCCTGCCCCCTGTGCCGCGTCAACATGGAACAACGCACCGCGGTCACGCACGATCCGGCCGATGGCCGGGATGTCATTGACGGTGCCCAGTTCGTTGTTGACCAGCATCAGCGAGACCAGGAAGGTGTCGTCGCGCATCGCTTCGCTGACGGCTTGCGGGGTAATCAGGCCTTCGGCGTCAGGCACCAGATACGTCACTGCAACACCGGCGTCCTGCAATTGTTTCGCCGTATCGAGAATGGCCTTGTGTTCGATCTGACTGGTAATGATGTGGCCGCCGCCAACGCCGCGAGCCTGGGTCACGCCCTTCAGCGCCAGGTTATTCGATTCGGTGGCGCCGGAGGTCCAGACGATCTGCTCCGCCTGGGCGCCGATCAGTTGCGCCACCTGACGCCGCGCCTGCTCGACCGATTGCCGGGCCTGCTGGCCAAACGCATGGGAGCTGGAGGCCGGGTTGCCGAAATTGCCATTGAAACCCAGGCATTCGATCATGACCTGGATGACCCGCTCGTCTACCGGCGTGGTGGCGGCGTAGTCGAAATACAGTGGACGTTTATTCATAAGAAGACTCGCAGAGCGTGTTCCGGGATCAGGAAGCTCGTCACCGAACGCTCAAGGCACAGCCTCGTGAGCTGCGCCGATCGTCCGGAACCTTAGAAATACCTGATCGGAGGCCGTTAAAGAAGAACAACTTCATTTAAAAGTGCGTAGGAACGCTCCTGAAGTCGAGCTTATCAGGCATCGGGCCACCGGTTGAAGCAATGCGTCAGCCAAAGCTTTCGAGCAATATCGGATACAGCGAAGCCACCAGCAACGCGGCCATGCCCCAATTGAACAGGCGCAACCAGCGGCGATCCTTCAGCACGTTGCGCAACAGCGTGCCGCAAGCGGCCCAGACACTGACGCTAGGCAAATTGATCAGGGCAAAGACCGCGGCAATCACAATCACATTGGTGAAGTAGCCCTGCATCGGTGTGTAAGTGCTGATGGCGCCAATCGCCATGATCCAGGCCTTGGGGTTGACCCATTGAAACGCTGCCGCTCCCAGGTAGCTGATCGGCTTCGACTCGCTCTGCGCGGCATCGGAGACCGGTCCGGAATGGGCGATTTTCCAGGCCAGGTACAGCAAATACGCTGCGCCGATGTACCGGAGCACGGTGTAGAGCAATGGATAGGTTTGAAACACGGCGCCCAGGCCGAAGCCCACGGCCACGACCAGCACGAAGAAACCGCAGGTGATGCCAAGCATATGGGGAATCGTGCGGTTGAATCCGAAGTTCACGCCCGACGCCAGCAACATGGTGTTGTTCGGGCCGGGAGTGATTGAGGTAACCAGTGCAAACAGAGCGAAGCCCAGCAGCAGATCGAGCGAGAGTGTCATAGGTGGCGTTCCATCGGGTCAGTCAGGTATTGACCCTATCGCACACTCTGCGCCAAACCCACGGACAGTTGGGTGAAAGTTCGAGCAGTACAGTCGCTCAGCTTGGCCGACCGTGAAGTTGAACGGCACGTTCGGCGTTCATTTCCCCTTGCTTGTCGAAGCTGAACGACCGCCGTGGCTCGCCAAGCAGTTCGGCTTTTTTCGAATGGTACTCATCGAATGACAAGCCGCGACGATTCAAGGCCTCCAGCGCCAGCTCCTTGCTTTCTTCAGCGGTGTAGGGCCGCAGTTCCGGGGAAACATGGCTGGCACATCCGGCAAGAACGGAGGCTGCAAGCAGCAGGAAAGTGGCGAGTAGGTGTTTCATGATCTGGCGTCCTGGCGTCTGGGTTCGGGCAATGAACACAGGCTACTCGCGCCACTGGATGGGCAGAAATCAACGCTCTCGATAGTGGGTATTGGCGTTCCGTCGATATATCCGTCGACACGGACATTGTGCTCGAGCTAACCCACCAGATTGCAGTGCAGCGCATTGTCGTGGCTGCGCTCCAGACTGTGCAGCACCTGGAACGAGCCGAAGGTCACGGTTTTCGCCTGATAAGCGCGGATCAGTTGCCAAAAATCCTGTTCGCCGCTCTCAAAACCCTGAAAGGCGGCTTCCCCGGCCTCGCGGGATTGCCATTGCAGATAATTGAGCACCCGCCGACCGTCGTCGCTGGCCTGGATACTGGCGTTCAGGAACCCTGAGTGGTGCTGGGCAAGACGTTCGGTTTGAACCGCCAGCGCCGACACCAGCGCCAGTTGCTGATGGGGTTCGATCTCGAATTCGATCAGTTGGGTGAAGCTGCGGTTTTTCACTGGCGCCTGCATGAATAGTCCCCATCTGTAAGACGAATCTTGCGATCCGAAGGCCTGCAGGATAAAACCTCTAGTTAACTAGAGGTCAATGGCCATTTTTTAAATGATCAAATCGGAAAACCTGCATAAGGAACTCACGGTCGGCCAAGTGGCGGCGCGCAGCGGCGTGGCCGTCACCGCCCTGCACTTTTATGAATCCAGGGGGCTGATCAAAAGCAATCGCAATCAGGGCAATCAGCGGCGTTATCCGCGGGAAGTCTTGCGGCGAGTGGCATTGATCAAAGTCGCCCAGCGCTTGGGGATTCCATTGGCGGAGATCGGCCAGGCCTTGAAAGCCCTGCCGGACAACCGGGCGCCGACGGCGGCGGACTGGAAGGTATTGTCGGCAAGATGGAGCCGGGATCTGGATGAGCGGATCAGTCAGCTGACGACGCTGCGGGACAAGCTGAACGGCTGCATAGGGTGTGGGTGTTTGTCGATGGAGGCGTGTCCGTTGCGTAATTATGGTGATGTGTTGGGGGAACAGGGCCCGGGGGCGCAACTTCTGGAACCGGCGCCAGGTTACAAATAGCGGTGCGGCTGTCGCGGGGTTCAGTGCTGCGAAGGCTGCGATTTTTTGTGAACTTGACGACGGCTGAAGATCAAAATTCAAGAGATCGTCCGAACGCGGGCCGAACTTCTGCAGCGCCTACACTGGTTCCGCAGACCGACGAAACCTCGTCGACTCACAACAAAAAGGGAGAACCGTCATGAGCGTCAAACCCATTCCAGAGGGTTATCACAGCATTACCCCGTACCTGGGCATTCACAAAGCTGCCGAAGCCATCGACTTCTATAAAAAAGCCTTTGGGGCTACCGAAGTCATGCGCCTGTCCATGCCGGATGGCGGCATCGGCCACGCCGAACTGCGTATTGGCGATTGCCCGATCATGCTGGGCACGCCATGCGATCAAGGGCCGCTCAGCAATCCGGACACCTCGCCTTCCGTGGGGCTGCATCTATACGTGAACGATGTGGACACGTCCTTTAAACAGGCGATTGCGGCAGGCGGCACGGTGGTGTCCGAGGTCAAGGATCAGTTTTACGGCGACCGTTCGGGGACCTTGAAGGATCCCTATGGGCATTTGTGGTTCCTGGCTACGCACAAGGAGGACTTGACTCAGGAGCAGATCGAGCAGCGGGCCAAGGAGATGTTTCAGCAGGGCTGAAATATTCGGTGACTGTTCGGGCCCCATCGCGGGCAAGCCACGCTCCCACAGGTTTGTTGGTCGTTCTTGATAAATAAAAAACGACACAAAAACCTGTGGGGGCGTGGCTTGCCCGCGATGGGGCCATCAACAACGCTGCCTATCCCCTTGAACACCGCCTTTAGCCATTTTTTTAGCTCGCAGCGATGCGTCATCCCAATGCAAAAATCAGCCTTGCTGAGAACGCGAAACATTTTCTTTCATATTCCCCTTCGGGATTTCCGATGCTCATTCGTCTTATATAGATGCAGTCGGGCCGCGTAGGCAAAAGCCACGGCCGGACCTTCCATGGACCTCAACGCTGGGAAGCGCGCAGCAGAGGCCCTCTCATCGAAACAAGACCTTTAATCATGTCGAAGAAATCCCGCTCAAAACTCTGGTTTCTGGTCCATAGCTGGCTGGCCCTGCCCATCTGGTTTTTCGTGCTGATCGTCTGCGTGACCGGCACCCTGGCGGTGGTCAGTCAGGAAATCGTCTGGCTGGCCAACCCGCAGATGCGCGCCAGCCAGCCTTCCGACGATGCACCACTGCTCAGTTATGACCAGATCATCGCCGCCATCAAGAAGGCCGAACCCAATACCCTGGTCGAGTCCATCAGTCGACCCGACGAATCACACTTCGCCCTCGACGTGGAGGTCAGCTATCCCGACGGTCGTTCGGTGACGGTCTACGTAAACCCGTACAGCGGCGAGATCCAGGGCACGGCCCCGCAATTCAATTTCAAGGCGTTTACCCGTGCACTGCATGGCTGGTGGCTGGTGCCGTTTACCAATGGCTACAGCTGGGGCTGGTACCTGGTGTCGTTCCTCAGCCTGCCGTTGCTGGCGTCCCTGGTCACCGGACTGGTGGTCTACAAGCGCTTCTGGAAAGGCTTTTTCCGACCGACCCTGCGTATTCGCCACGGCGCGCGCATTTTCTGGGGCGATTTTCACCGCCTCAGCGGCATCTGGTCGATCTGGTTCATCGCGGTGATTTCCGTCACCAGCACCTGGTTCCTGATCGAAGCCTTCATGTTCGATAACCAGGTTTCGATTTCTACCGCGCCGGTGGCGCTGGTGGTCCAGCGCGAAAGCGTGCCGATGACCGCCGATGGCGCGCCGGCGCCGATGATCAGCCTGGAGACCGCGATTGCGCAGGCCAAGGCAAGCATTTCCGGGCTGGAAGACAGTTTTGTCAGCCTGCCTGCCAATGCCTACAGCTACCTGTCGGTGGGGGGGCGCAGTTGGTATCCGCTGATATTCCAGACTGCCGAAATCAACCCGTACACCGGCGACGTCGGCGCCACCCGCCTGCTGTCGGACCGCTCGGGCCTGGAACTGGTCACCGAATCCATGCGGCCGCTGCACACCGGCGATTTCGGTGGCCTCTGGATCAAGCTGATCTGGTTCTTCTTCGGCCTGATCCTGAGCATGATGGTGCTCAGCGGCCTGTTGATCTGGACCAAGCGCACCGCCCTGGCCACGGCCAATGCCCTCAAGCGCGGCAACAAAGCCCCACGCAAACAGACCGCTGCGGCCACCCGCAGTGAAACCACGGAGGTCAGTCAATGAGCCTGTTCGCCGCAGAAAAACCGGGTTCGAAACTGAGCCGTTTCTGGCACAAATGGCGCTTCCACATCAACGTCCTGCTGTTGCTGGTGCCACTGGGGTTCATGCCCAAGTACTTCGCCGATGCCGCACTGTTTCGCGGTGATACGGGCCTGGGCGAGCGGGAAGTCGGTGAGGTTCAGGTCGGACCCTGGAGCCTGCGCCTGGCCGAATTGCGCAATGAGGCACCGAGGCTCGATGGCCCCGCCGGCTACATGAAGAACTTCAACGCGGCGCTGTGCGACAGCTGCCGCGATCAGGTCAAGGCGACTTACCTGCGCATCGGCAAGCCACGCAGCCTGCGCGCCGCCGGGGTGATTTTCTTCGGCACGCCGTACCGCATGGGGGCGATGCTGCCGATTCCGGAGAAGACCAAGGCCGACGCCGAGCTGTGGATCACCATGGAAGGCTGGGACGGCAGCATGCATCAGGCATCCATTCCGCTGAGCCAGGCCTCCCCGGCCACACTCGCCTGGTTGAACCAACAAGGAGGCAAACCATGATCTATGTTATTCGTCCTCTGAGCGCCGCATTACTGGTGCTTTGCGCCGGTTTCAGCGCCAGCGCCCTAGCCCACAACCCTATGTGCGAATGCAAGGCCATCGACGCCGAGCAGATCCGGTGCACCGGCGGCTTTTCCGATGGCAGCGGCGCGCCGGGCGTCACCCTGGACGTCATCGGCTACGACGAAACCATCCTGGTGCCGGGCAAACTCGGTGCCGATTCGACCCTGACCTTCAAGAAGCCCGGCGCCGAGTTCTACGTGCTGTTCGACGCCGGTCCCGGTCACGTGGTCGAGATCGATCAAGCGGACATCGAGGCCCCATGAGCACGCCAACCACTCACGTCGTCCGCCCGGCCGGAGCCGGCCATGAAACTCTGTATGTGCTGCTGTTGTGCCTGATGATCCTGGCGGTGGCCGGCTCGGTCGTCGCCTGGCGCCATGAATCCCAGGCAGTGAGTAACGTCAACAGCCATCAACTGGATGCCCGTCGCGACCTGAGCGCCTCCGAGCAAGGCATCTACGCCGACCTGCGGGTGACGCTGGACGAAATTCATCTGTTGCGCCAGGAGCAGCAGACCTTGCCGACGCCTGAAGTCCTCGCCGATGAAGGCTTCGCGCCGTTTGCGAGGGACGCCAGCTCCGTCAGCCGTGGCGGCCATGCCTGGCAATTGCTCGAGGCCAGGGCCTACTTCGGCCAGAGCCAGGCGCCCACGGTGGCCGGCTCGTTCCTGATGCGCCTGAGCGCCGGCGACGATGCGCCGGACATCTGGCTCAACCCCGGCGAAACCCTCGCGGCCCCGACTGACCTCTCCGACGCCGCACTCGAAAGCGCCGGCTGGCAGCAGATCGTCGCGCAATTCGATGCCGGCGTGACCCGCCAGCACCGGCACTGAACCCTCGCCTCCACCCGAGAGAAGACCGCTTTCCCATGCCTAGTTCATCTCCACGCTCATTGCTGCGCCTGCTGCTGGTCGGCCTGCTCGCCTGCCTGCTGACACCACTGGCCAGCGCCGACGAGGCCAAGCGCCTGCGCATCGGTATCACCCTGCACCCTTATTACAGCTATGTGGCGAACATCGTCGGCGACAAGGCCGACGTCGTGCCGCTGATCCCGGCCGGATTCAACCCGCATGCCTACGAGCCTCGTGCCGAAGACATCAAGCGCATCAGCGGCCTGGATGTGGTAGTGCTCAACGGTGTGGGTCATGACGACTTTGCCGATCGCATGATTGCCGCCAGCGAAACGCCGAACGTCCCGGTGATCGAAGCCAACGAAAACGTCCCCTTGCTGGCCGCGACCGGCGTCGCCGCCCGCGGTGCCGGCAAAGTCGTTAACCCCCACACCTTCCTGTCGATCAGCGCCTCGATTGCCCAGGTCAACAACATCGCCCGGGAACTGGGCAAGCTCGATCCGGCCAACGCCAAGACCTATACGCAGAACGCCCGCGCCTACGGTAAACGCCTGCGACAGATGCGCGCCGATGCCCTGGCCAAACTGACCCAGGCGCCAAACGCCGAACTGCGGGTGGCAACGGTGCATGCGGCATATGACTACCTGCTGCGAGAATTCGGCCTCGAAGTGACCGCCGTGGTCGAGCCGGCCCATGGCATCGAGCCGAGCCCGAGCCAGCTGAAAAAGACCATCGACCAATTGCGCGAACTGGATGTGAAAGTGATCTTCTCGGAGATGGATTTTCCATCGACTTACGTCGAGACCATCCAGCGTGAATCCGGGGTGAAACTGTATCCGCTTTCGCACATTTCCTATGGCGAATACACGGCTGACAAGTACGAAAAGGAAATGACCGGCAACCTCAATACAGTGGTCCGGGCGATACAGGAGTCCGGCGCATGACGGCGAAAGAAACACTCAGCGAATCTCCTGTGGGAGCGGGCTTGCTCGCGAAGGCGGTGGGTCAGTCAACATCATTGCCAAATGACCCACCGCATTCGCGAGCAAGTCGAATCGTCGCACCGTCGCTCCCACAGGTTTCAGGTCCGACCCTGGATTTTGCGGAGGTCAGCCTGACCCTCGGCCGCACGACGATCCTCGACCAGGTCACCTTCCAGGTCCAGCCCGGCAGCGTGCATGCGTTGGTCGGCCCCAACGGGGGCGGCAAGAGTTCGCTGATCAAGACCCTGCTCGGGCAGATGCCGCATCAGGGTCACTTGAGCCTGCAATGGCCGGGCACGCCCGGAACCATCGGCTATGTGCCGCAGGCACTGGAATTCGACCGCGGCCTGCCGATGACCGTTGACGACTTCATGGCCGCGATGTGCCAGCGGCGACCGGCGTTCCTCGGCTTGAGCAAGCATTACGCGGCCGCGATCGGTGAAGCACTGGAGCGGGTCGGCATGCAGGACAAGCGCAAACGACGCATGGGCGCCTTGTCCGGTGGCGAACGCCAGCGCGTGTTGCTGGCTCAGGGGTTGATCCCGGCGCCGCAATTGCTGGTGCTGGATGAGCCGATGTCGGCCCTCGACGAGGCGGGCATCCAGGTGTTCGAACGGCTGCTCGGCGACTGGCGCCGGAGCGGCATCACCGTGCTGTGGATCGAGCATGACCTGGAAGCGGTCGGGCGTCTGGCCGATCGTGTCACCGGACTCAATCGCCGGGTACTGTTCGATGCCGCACCGAAACAGGCACTGACACCGGAGCGCTTGCTGACCCTGTTCTCCACCCATCCACGGAGCGCTGCCTGATGAGTTACGAAGCCTTTCGCTTGATGATCCAGGGCTGGGCGTCTTCGGGTTATCTGCCCGAGGCACTGGCCTATGGATTCGTGGTCAACGCACTGCTCGCCGGCTTGCTGATCGGCCCGGTGCTGGGTGGCCTGGGCACACTGGTGGTGGTCAAGCGCTTCGCGTTTTTCTCCGAAGCGGTGGGGCACGCGGCATTGACCGGCGTGGCCATCGGCATCCTGCTCGGTGAGCCCTACACCGGACCTTACGGCAGCCTGTTCGGCTACTGCCTGCTGTTCGGCATCCTGCTCAATTACCTGCGCAACCGCACCGGCCTGGCGCCGGACACCTTGATCGGTGTGTTCCTCTCGGTGTCCCTGGCACTGGGTGCCAGCCTGCTGCTGATTCTGGCCGGCAAGATCAACGTGCACATTCTGGAAAACGTGTTGTTCGGCTCGGTATTGACGGTCAACGGCAATGACCTGCTGGTACTGGCCATCGTCGGTGCCTTGGTCATGGCGCTGGCCTTGCCGCTGTACAACCGCATCATGCTCGCCAGTTTCAACCCGCAACTGGCGGCGGTGCGTGGTGTGGCCGTGAAGACCCTGGATTACCTGTTCGTGATTCTGGTCACCCTGATCACCGTGGCGGCGGTTAAAGTCATCGGCGCGATCCTGGTCGGCGCCCTGCTGGTGATTCCGGCGGCCGCGGCGCGGTTGCTGAGCCAGTCGTTGAAAGGGTTTTTCTGGTGCTCGGTGCTGATTGCCACGGTCAGCACGCTGTGCGGGATTCTCGCACCGATTGTCTTCGACCTGCCTATCCCGTCCGGCGCCGCGATCATCCTGGTGGCCGGTATCGCCTTCGCCCTGGCCGCCATTGCCCGTGGCGTTGTCCCCAGCCTGAAAGGGAACCTTGGATAAAATGTCTTTTTCTTTGCGTCAATTGAGCCTGGCCATAGCGTTATGTGGGCTGGCCCATACATCCTTTGCGGCGGACGGCGCCAAGCCGTTGCGCGTCCTGGCGTCCTTGCCGATCACTTACGGTCTGGGCGAAGTCTTGCTCAAGGGCACCGACATCAGCCTTGAACGGGCGGCGCCGGCGAACCTGCCTGGCAGCCGTCAGACCGCCTACTTCACCGGACGTGGCGCGCCGACGCTGGCCAAACTGGCGAGCGATGCCGATGCAGTCATTGGCCTGCGCTCGCTGTGGGCGGATGATCCGCTGTACCCGATCGCCCGGCGCAGCAATATCCGTATCGTCGAAGTCGATGCCGCGCGCCCGGTGGACGGCGCCCTGCCCGGCATCGCCGTGCAGCCGGACATCAAGGTCGACGGATTGAACAGTCAGCCGTGGTTTTCCAGCAACAACATGGGACGGATGGCGGACGTGATGGCGGCGGATCTGGTACGCCTGGCGCCGGAGGCCAAGCCGCAAATCGAGGCCAACCTGGCGACGCTTAAACAACGCCTGCTCAAGTTCAGCGCCGACAATGAATCGCGTCTGGCCAGTGCCGATAATCTCAGTGTGATGAGCTTGAGCGATCACTTCGGCTACCTGATCGGTGGCCTCAACCTGGAGCTGATCAGCGTCGATGCGCGGCCGGATGCCGAGTGGACACCTGAAGCGCTCAAGGCATTGGGCGCTACGCTCAAAGACCATGCCGTGGCGGTGGTGTTGCACCATCGACAGCCCTCGGACGCGGTGAAAGCGGTGATTGCCGAGGCTGGGAGTCAGTTGGTGGTGTTGAGCGTGGATGCGGCGGATCCGGTGGCGGAGCTGGAGGGGAATGTGGATTTGGTGATCAAGGGGTTGAGCGGGGTGTAACATCAGTAATCCGGCCTGTGGGAGCGAGCTTGCTCGCGATGGACTAAAGAGCGCCACGTTTAGCCAATAAAAACGCGCTATCGTTAACGACCATCGCGAGCAAGCTCGCTCCTACAGGGGATTTGTGTCACGCAATCGATCCCATGTGGGAGCGAGACCGGCTTGCCGGCGAAGGCGTCCTGATAGACAACAAAAGTTCCAGACCTGAAAAAGCCCGCTGACTGTCACCTTCAGCGGGCTTTTTTTGCATGACGACTCAGTGAGCCATAGCCGCCTGCTCTTCCATCTTTTGCCGCAGGCTCAACGGACGCATGTCGGTCCAGATTTCCTCAATGTAGGCCAGGCATTCTTTTTTCAGACCGCTCTTGCCCACGGTGCGCCAGCCGGCAGGCACCGCCTTGTAATCGGGCCAGATCGAGTACTGCTCTTCGTGATTGACCACGACCTGAAAGAGGATGTCCTCGCGGTCGAATACTGACGTCATGGTGTGTCTCCATCGTTGTAGGGGTGGGCTGCACTGCGTGCGCAGCCGGTCTGTAGAAGGAACGTTCGAGGGGCCGTAAAATTTACAGGCCGGCAGTCGCTGCAGCCATGGCCCGGCCGAAAATCTCGGCGACCCGATCGATTTCGGCTGCGGTAATCACCAGCGGCGGCAAGAAGCGCACTACGCCACCGTGACGACCGCCCAGTTCGAGGATCAGCCCGCGCTTGAGGCATTCACGCTGCACCCGTGGCGCCAGGCGAGCAAAGATCGGTGGGTGCCCCTGGGCATCCGGCGCGCCGGCCGGATCCACCAGTTCGACGCCAAGCATCAGGCCGCGCCCGCGAATATCACCCAGTTGTGGAAAGTCGCGCTGCAGGATGCGCAGGTGTTCGCTCAAGCGTTCGCCCATGGCGGTGGCGTGCTCGCAGATGCCGTGTTCGGTCAGGTAACGCATCACCGCGGAGCCAGCCGCCATCGCCATCTGGTTGCCGCGGAACGTCCCGGCATGGGCGCCTGGCAGCCAGGTGTCGAGCCAGTCGCGATAAACCACCACCGCCAGCGGCAGGCTGCCACCGATGGCTTTGGACATCACCACCACGTCCGGAATGATACCGGCATGCTCGAAGGCAAACATCTTGCCGGTGCGGGCAAATCCGCTCTGGATCTCATCGACGATCAGCGCCACACCGGCCTGTTCGGTAATCCGCCGCAGACCGCGCAACCAGTCGAGATCGGCCGGGATCACCCCACCCTCGCCCTGCACCACTTCGACGATCACCGCTGCCGGCAACTGCACGCCCGCTTCCGGGTCATTGAGCAGGTTTTCCAGGTAATTGAGGTTGACCTGTACCCCTTGCGCGCCGCCGAGACCGAACGGGCAGCGGTAATCGTAGGGGTACGGCATGAACTGCACGCCGCTGCTCAGCAAGGCGCCCAAGGGTTTTTTCGGACCCAGACTGCCCATCATGCTCAGCGCGCCCTGGCTCATGCCATGGTAACCGCCCTGAAACGACAGCACAGTGCTGCGGCCGGTGGCGGTGCGCACCAGTTTCAGCGCGGCTTCCACCGCGTCGGTACCGGTGGGGCCGCAGAACTGGATCTTCGCTTCAATGGCCAAGGCACGTGGCAGCAAGCCGAACAGACCCTGGACAAACTGGTCCTTGACCGGGGTGGTCAGGTCGAGGGTGTGCAACGGCAGTTCATCGCTGAGTACTTGCTGGATCGCTTCGATCACCACCGGGTGGTTATGCCCCAGTGCCAGCGTGCCAGCGCCGGCCAGGCAGTCGATGAACGTGCGACCTTCGACGTCCTCGACATAGATACCCTTGGCGCGCTTGAGCGCCAGGGGAATGCGTCGGGGGTAGCTGCGGGCGTTCGATTCCTGCTGGCTCTGCCGGGCCAGCAATGGCGATTCGTTGAACTGATAAAGCACCTCGGTCGGCGCCGGAGCGATCCGGGCCGGCTGATCTTCTACAAGGCTGGTAGCGACTGACATTCTCGACCCCTAAAAAGGTTTTCCTGTTGTGGAAACGCATCAGCGCCTCGGGGATTTAGCCCGCTGACCTGCTTTCATGAAGGAGGCGACAGCCCCTTGTGCATGGGAATGGCGTGGAGCCCTGCGACCGCGAAGGTCCGGGCGCACGGCCGGTAGCCCAGATGGCGATAAAAGGCTTCGCTGGTGCGCGTACTGTTGAGCCGGGCCTGGCGCGAACCCCGGTCGATCAACCAGCCCTCGAGGTCACGCACCAGCGCTCGGCCGGCGCCCCGGCGAAACCATTCAGGTTGCACGTAACAGAAGGCGACCTTGCCGCTGATCGAGGCCATGGCAACGCCGACGGGCTTGTCTTGCAGCAGGGCGATATTGAGGTATAACCGCGGGTCGCTGAGCCAGGGCTGGATGTGTTCGATGGTCTTGCTATGGGTCCAGGTGGCAACGGTTTGCGGATGGTTGCGGTGATCGAGCGCGCAACCGACGCGGATGGAGCGCTCGACGATGCGGCTGATGATGCCGGCGTCGGCGACGCTTGCCTTGCAGATCTGTATCGATGCATCCATGGCGCTGTTACCTCAATCCATTGAGTCAAAGCTGGCGGGGACGATAGCGCCGCGGGGGCTAGAATACCAATGGAGAGAGGTTACATTTGATGAGCGATGCAGAACCCATGTAGGAGCCGGCTTGCCGGCGAAGGCGGCGTGTCAGTCAATGCATGTATTGGCAGATATAACGTCTTCGCTGGCAAGCCAGCTCCTACAGGGGGGGGTGTGGTGTTGGTTAAAGGGCCTGCAACGGCATGCTCAATTCAACCCTCAATCCATCTGGCCGGCTGTCGAAACGCAGGGTACAACCACAGCGCTGGACGATGGCCTGGACGATCGCCAGCCCCAATCCGCAGCCGGTGCTCTGGCCATTGCGCCAGAAACGCTGGGTCAGGTGTTGCAGATCATCTTCGGCAATCCCCGGGCCATGGTCGCGCACCACAAACTGCACTCGATCGCCGGTGGTTTCCAGACTCAGTTCCACCGGCCCGTCATCGGGGGTGTGACGCAGGGCGTTGTCCAGCAGGTTGCGCAGTGCCGCGATGGACAATACGGCCGGCATTTGCACCGGGGCATGAGAGATTTTCGGCGGCACCACAAATCTGATTCGCTGGCGATCACCGCTGGCGGCATCCTGAATCGCCAGTTTAGCCACTTGCTCAGCGCTGCATTGCGCACCGTCGTCGAACGACAGACTGCCCTCGACCCGCGCCAGCAGCAGCAATTGCTCAAGGGTCCGATGCAGGCGATCGGCACCCTCTTCGGCCCGGGCCAGGGACTGGTCCCGGGCTGCGCCTTCAGTCATGCGCGCCACTTGCAGGTGCGTTTTGATCGCCGTCAGCGGACTGCGCAATTCGTGGGCCGCGTCACCGGTCAGGCGGCGCTCGCGCTCGATGGTCTTGCCGATCCGTTGCAACAGCTGATTCTGGGTATCAAGCAAGGGCTGCAGTTCACTGGGCAACGGCTGGATCTGCAACGGCTCCAGGGAATCGGCGCTGCGCCTTTTCAAGGCATCGCGCATGCGATTGAGCGGTGCCAGCCCCTGACCGATGCCCAGCCAGAGCAGGCACAGGCAACCAAGCAACGCCACGCCTACCGGCACCGAAGCGGCCAGCAGGATCGACATGTTCAGCGCTTCGCGCTCGATCTGCCGGTCGGCCGTGGTGATGCGCAGATCACCCCGGGCCAAGGTGAAACTGCGCCATGGCGCACCGTCGATCATCTGATCGTGGAAGCCCATCTTCTCGGCTTCCAGGGTTTGTTGCGGGTCGGTGTGGCTGCGGGCGAGGATTTCGCCGCGCAACGAGCTGACCTGACACGCCATGCCGCCGGGAATTGTCAGTTGTTCGGCGCTGAAATGGGTGCCCTCGCCCTTGCTCGGCAACGCCGGCAGTTGCTCCATCAGACCGGCGACCATGCGCGCCGATGCCACCAGCCGCTGGTCGAGGGAAAACATCATTTGATTGCGCAGGTCGCTGAGCATCCAGGCCGCCGCCAGGGCCCAGATCAGCGTAAAAGCGGCGCCTAACGTGAGGCTCAGGCGCAAACGCAGGCTCATCACTTCGATTGATCTCCGCCATCCGCCGGCCCCAGGCGATAACCCAGGCCGCGCACCGTTTCGACGATACCGTTACCGAGTTTGCGCCGCAGGTGATGGATGTGCACGTTGAGGGCGTTGCTTTCCAGTTCGTCGTTGAAGCCGTAGACACTGTCCTTCAGCTGCTCGGTGGACAGCACCCGGCCTCGGTTATGCAGCAAGGCCTGCAACAGTGCCTGCTCACGGCGCGACAGGTCCACCGGCTGGCCGCCGAGGATGGTTTCTCGACTGCTCGGATCGTATGTCAGCGCGCCGTGCTCGATCAGGTTGACGCTGCGCCCGGCCACCCGGCGTAACAAGGTGTGCAGACGCGCCGCCAGTTCGCGCAGATCGAAGGGTTTAAGCAGGTAATCGTCGGCACCGGCCTGCAACCCGTCGACCCGGTCGGTGACCGAGTCCCGGGCGGTGAGAATCAGTACCGGAATCTCGAGACCACCCTGACGCAACTGCTGCAGCAGCTTCAGTCCATCCTCATCGGGCAGGCCGAGGTCGAGCACCATCACGTCGAATTCGGCGACCTTTAGCATTGCCCGGGCCGCCGAGGCGGTCGCCACGTGCTCCACCGTCAGGCCCTGTGCGGTCAGGCCGGCGACAATGCCGCTGGCAATCAGCTCATCGTCTTCGCAAACCAGTACGTGCATGGGAGCTCCCTGAGTAAAAACATGAGTCAAGCAGGTGAGGATTAAGGCCAAATTATGACGAGTGCTTCGACGGTCGAGAAGCGCCTTCGTAAAGTTTGTCGCCGATCCTGGTTCGCCAACAATTATAGACGGTGTTTACATTAATATGATTGACTCCCCAGCAGCAAAAAATCAGCGTTTAAATTTGACACATACAATCCATTCTAAATATCAAGATAAAACACTAACCTACCACCCTCAAACAGCAGTACGGATACAGCCACGAACCGATAAGAATCCGTACCACAAGAAGACAATGAAAATCCAACCGAAAGATCTCAGACATGAAAATTCTGAAAAATTTTGTCGCCGTCGACTGGCGCGCGGAAAAAGATAGATTTTATTTTTTCTTCAAAGACGACAATACGTACAGCCGATTTGATATCGGTGACGACGCCACACCCGACGAGTACCCCGCGGCGGTCAATTACGATAATTGGCACGACTTTCACAAGCACGTCAAAAACCTGCGATTTGGCTTCACGACACGGCATATCGAACCTGAATTTTCGAATAACACCGATCAGGACCATCTTTGGTTATTCTATTACGAGCAAACAACGCCAATGGTCTGCAAGTATGATCAGGACGAAGACAAAGTTGTCTATCACCGCGCCGTGTACAGGACGATATGGCGGGACATTATTCCATACTTCGAAAACATCGTTGCCGGAACATGGTGGGAGGACCCCTTACTTGACCACAACTCATTCCGCTTTCTCATGAACAACGGTCAATCAATGCGCATTAAATTTGGAGGTCGACTCTCTTCTGATCAAAGGGTGAAGCTCGAACCCATCAACGACAGGACATGGCCTGGCTTGATGCCCTACCAGCATCGAATGATAACTGCCGCACAAAACGATCGGACGCTGCGCGACAGCTACCTCTATATTTTCCTGACAGATAATCAATATATCACTTACAACATCCCGGAAAACAAAGTCGCGTATGGCCCGACGAAAGTCGACGACCACTCCTGGCCCGGACTATTGCGTGACTGAACATCTTCACGAACCAGGACGCTCATTTGCCTCAATCGATATCGCCGGTTCCCCATCGTTGAGTTCACTGTTTATCAAGCATCACACCTAAAAGGAATTAGATTATGAGAGCATTAGAAAACTTCGTAGCTGTTGACTGGCGCGCAGGGAAAGACAGAATTTACTTCTTCTTCAAAGATGACAACACGTACAGTCGATTCGATATCGATGACAACGCGACGCCCAATGAGTACCCTGCATCGGTCAACTACGATAACTGGCACGACTTTCACAAGCACGTTCGACATCTGCGATTTGGATTCACCACCACCGATTTTTATGCAGAGCCCTCAGGTGGATCTGATCAGGACACTCTTTGGTTATTCTATTATGAAAACAATATACCCATGCTATGTAAATACAACCAAGATACCGACAGGGTGATCGAAAACAGCGCCGTAAGCTCTTCGATCTGGTATCAGATTGCCGCTTACTTCGATCATATCGTTGCAGGCACATGGTGGGGAACTTCCGAATCATCCGACCAGGTAAAATTTCGATTTCTTATGGATAACGGGCATACACTGCTTGTCGATTTTGACCGTTCATTAATCAGCCGAACAGGACTTTTCGACGACGGGGTACCTGACCTGAATTTACAACCTATTAATGACACCACCTGGCCTGGCCTTCAGCCCTACCAACATCGAATTATCACCGCGGCCCAAAATGATCGAACATCCGCCGACAGTTACCTGTATATCTTCCTGACCGATAACGAATACATCACCTACAATATCCCTGAAAACAGAATCGAATACGGCCCCAAAAAAATCGATAACGACACTTGGCCCGGACTGCTACGCGACTGACTTTTCAATGCCCCTGGCGGCAATGCGCGGCGGTTAATCATCGGTTAATCGCCGCCCGCCACTGTGCACCTCACTTGCACAGGGACAAGGCTTAACCATGCGTCGACTGTTTCTATTTTTCGTTCTCCTGATCTCGGGCCTGGCCCAGGCCGGGACCAATCCGTTCGAAACCAAACCTGACTTTCTTCCCGTCGGCAAGGCGTTCGTCTTCACCTCTGAACGCCTGGAATCCGGGGAAACCCAGCTTTATTGGCAAATCACCGATGGCTACTACCTGTACCAGCAACGACTCAAATTCGACGGATTGCCGGCAGAATACAAACCTGCATTGCCAGAGGGCGAGTCGCACAGCGATGAGTTCTTCGGCGAGCAGCAGGTCTATCGCCAGGGCCTGGAGCTAAAGATTCCAGCGGGGGCCACGGGCCAGATCAAGGTGGGCTACCAGGGTTGTGCCGATGCCGGCCTGTGTTATCCACCGCAAACCCAGGTGGTGGACCTGGGTGGTAGCGCGGTCACATCGGCCGTTGCCGAAGCACCTGATCAAGCCTTGGCCAGCGGCCTGCAACAGCGGGCACTGGGTTGGAGCCTGCTGGTGTTCTTCGGTCTGGGGCTGCTGCTGGCCTTTACCCCTTGCACACTGCCGATGCTGCCGATCCTCGCCGGTTTGATTGTCGGCAGTGGCGCCACGCCCCGTCGCGGGTTTGCCTTGGCCAGCAGCTATGTGATCTGCATGGCGCTGGTGTATGCGGCGATGGGTGTGCTGGCGGCGCTGCTTGGCGCCAATCTGCAGGCATTACTGCAGAACCCCTGGTTGCTGGGCACTTTCGCCGCGGTGTTTGTGTTGCTGGCGTTGCCGATGTTCGGCTTCTTCGAGTTGCAATTGCCGGTGGCCGTGCGCGATCGCCTGGAGAATGTCTCTCGCAATCAGCGTGGCGGCAGTCTCATTGGCGCTGGCGTGCTGGGGGCCGTCTCCGGTTTGCTGGTGGGTCCCTGCATGACTGCCCCGTTGGCTGGTGCGCTGCTCTACATCGCGCAAAGCGGCAATGCGCTGCATGGCGGGCTGATTCTGTTCGCCATGGGCATCGGCATCGGTGTACCGCTACTGTTGCTGGTGACGGTCGGGAATCGCTTCCTGCCGAAACCAGGCGCGTGGATGAACCTGCTCAAAGGCGTGTTCGGTTTCCTGTTCCTCGCCACCGCGCTGCTGATGCTGCGTCCGGTGCTGGCTGAATCGCTGTGGGTCGGGTTGTGTGGTGCATTGCTGTTGGTCGCCGCCTACAGTGCCTGGAAGCAGTCGGAAGGGTTCAGTCGCATTGCCCATCTGTTCGGCGCCAGTTCGCTGTTGCTGGGCTTGTGGGGCAGCCTGTTGATGATCGGTGCGGCGGGCGGCAGTGATGATATCTACAAACCGCTGCAGGTCTACAGCGCTACACATGCCGGCGGCGCCGCAAGCCCTGTCGGCCACGACGCCTTCACCACCATCAACGACCCTGCCGCCCTGCAACGTGAGCTCGATGCGGCACAGGCACAGGGCCAATGGGTACTGCTGGACTATTACGCCGATTGGTGTGTGTCGTGCAAGGTCATGGAAAAACAGGTGTTCGGCAAAGCCCATGTGCTGCAAGCCTTGAGCGATGTGCGCTTGCTACGGCTGGACGTCACCGCCGACAATGCCGCCAGCCGCGAACTGCTCGGCCGGTACACAGTGCCGGGGCCACCGAGCCTGCTGTGGATCGGCGCCGACGGCATCGAGCGCCGCAGCCAGCGCATCACCGGCGAGGTCGATGCCGACACCTTCCTGCAACGCTGGACCTCCACCCGAGACGCCCGTTAATGCTGACTTTTACCCTCGGCACCTTTGCCATTGCGCTTAATCACCTGCTGTTGATCAGCGCCTTGGCGCTGGCGACCTTTGTCGGCTGGCGGGTGGCCAAGCGCGGCGGCGAGAACCCCGAGTCGGTGCTGTTCAGCCTGTTCCTGACGGGCATGCTGGCGGCGCGGGTAGGGTTTGTCGCCGTTTACTGGACTCATTATCGGGACGATCCGTGGCAGATGATCGACCTGCGCGATGGCGGTTTCCTGGCCTGGCCGGGGGTGATCGTGCTGCTGCTCGCGGCCTTGTATCGAGGCTGGCATCGCCCCGGTTTGCGCCGTCCCCTGGGATTTGGCGTGGCCAGCGGTCTGGCGTTCTGGCTGCTGGCGACGTTTTCCCTGACGATTTACGAGCAAGGCACACGCCTGCCGGACATCACCCTGCGCAATGCCGCGGGGGAAACCGTGCAACTGGCCGACTACAAGGGCGGCCCGCTGGTGATCAACCTGTGGGCCACCTGGTGCCCGCCCTGCCGCCGGGAAATGCCGGTGCTGGAAGATGCCCAGCAACAGCGCCCTGACCTGACCTTCCTGTTCGTCAACCAGGCCGAAAGCATACAAAGCGTCAGCACCTATCTGGAAACCCAGGGCCTGAGCCTGTCCAACGTTTTGTTCGATGGCGGCGGCCGATTGGGCCAGGCCGTCGGTTCCATGGCATTGCCGACTACGCTGTTCTATAGCCCCGAAGGTCGCTTGCTGGGCAGCCATCTGGGAGAGCTGTCGGAAGCCAGCCTGGCCCGCGCCCTGGAAAGCTTCGATACCACTAATCCAGTCACACCAGCCACTTCTTCAAGGAAACCGCCATGCCCCGCCTCCGCCACCTGTTGACACTGGCCCTGGGTGCCACCCTGTTGCACCTGCCGTCGGTGCAGGCTGCCGAAGAACTGCCCGAAGCGATCAAAAAGATCGAAGCCAAAGGTGCGAAAATCGTCGGCCAATTCGATGCCCCCGACGGGTTGCGCGGCTATGCGGCGCAGTATCAGAACCGGGGCATGGCACTGTACCTGACCCCGGATGGCAAGCATGTCCTGCTGGGCAATCTGTATGACGCAGAGGGCAATGACCTGAGCAGCGCGCCGTTGCAGAAGCTGGTTTATGCACCGATGGCGAAAGAAGTCTGGGCCAAACTGGAAACCAGCCACTGGATCGCTGACGGCAAAAAAGACGCACCGCGGATCGTCTATATGTTCAGCGATCCAAACTGCCCTTACTGCAATATGTTCTGGGAACAGGCGCGGCCGTGGGTAAAGGCCGGCAAGGTGCAGTTGCGCCATATCATGGTCGGCATCATCCGTGAAGACAGCCCGGGCAAATCGGCGGCGCTGCTGGCTGCCAAGGACCCGCAGAAAGCCTTGCAGGACCATGAAGGCGCCGGCAAGGGCAGCTCGCTCAAGGCCTTGAAAGAGGTGCCGCCGGCGATTCAGGCGAAGCTGGCGGCGAACATGCAGTTGATGGAAGAGCTGGAGTTGTCTGCAACACCGGCGATTTTCTATATGGATGACAAGGGAGAGCTGCAACAGCAGCAAGGCGCGCCTTCGCCGGACAAGTTGGTGAAGATTCTCGGGCCCAAATAAGCAAGATCCAAAGATCGCAGCCCCCCTGTAGGAGCGAGCTTGCTCCGGGCGGCGTTCCGACGAAAAACTAAAGGGCAACGCGTACATCCTGAAAGAACGCGTTATCGTTGACGACCATCGCGAGCAAGCTCGCTCCTACAGGGGGGCTGCGATCTTTATCTCAATGCTTCGCTGAATTCCGCTGGGCCAAAAACGTCAGCAGCTCATCTGTAACGAACCGCGCATTCTCCAGGTTCGAGATATGCCCCGCGTCCGGCACCAGCACGTACGGGCACCCGATCAACTCGGCCATTTCCCGGGTTTCCGCCGGTGGCCGTGGTTGATCCTTGTCCCCGCACATCAGCAGCGTAGTGTCAGCGTCCAGCTCGCCCAGACGCGGCAGCAGATCGTCCCGGCCAAACGTGATCCGCCCCATCGGCACGATGCTTTGGCGCAGACGATCCGCTGGCAGCGCCGCCAACGACGCACGGAAATTCTGATAAAGCGCCGACTCCCGGTCGATATCGGGATGGAAGAAGATCGGCACAATGATATCCAGCAGCTGTGGCGTTATCACGCCGGCCTCTTCGATCTGTTTTAACAAAGAGAAATAATAATCGCGGGTCGGCTCGGGCTCTTCACCGAGATAAGTGTCCATCAGGACCAGGCCGTTGATTCTCCCGGGCGCCGATAAAGCCAGGCGCGCGCCCCACATGCCACCGACCGAAAGCCCCACCAGGGTGACGCATTCGATGTCCAGATGATCGAGCAAGGCCAATCCCTGGCGAGCGATGTCATCCAGAGAAGTGGTTGTTGACGGTTTTGGCCCGGACTGGCCATGGCCCCACAGGTCCGGGGCGATCACTCTGTATTGTTGCGACAGGGCGGCAATTTGCGGCGCCCACATGGCCTGGTCCCAGAGGTAGCTACCGGCCAGCAGCACGGCCGGGCCCGTGCCTTGATCGATGTAGTGAAGCGGTTGTCTGTCTATGGTTACGAAGGGCATTGACTGTTTCCTTGGT
>Ga0213829_1000680_pt1 | contig 29465 bp, 25 predicted proteins | sample MC6MC0896MG_FD_180665 | JGI IMG/M metagenome (GOLD analysis project Ga0213829, IMG submission 180665) | Enriched soil aggregate microbial communities from Iowa State University, Ames, United States - MC6-MC0896-MG | ecosystem: Environmental > Terrestrial > Soil > Unclassified | place: USA: Iowa...
AAGGCCAGACCCTGGCGGCTGACGGTTCCGATCGCACCCCACAAGGCCAGACCCTGGCGGCTGACGGTTCCGACCGCCCCCCACAAGGCCAGACCCTGGCGGCTGACGGTTCCGACCGCACCCCACAAGGCCAGACCCTGGCTGAAGGTGGTGGTGACCGCGTCATCGAACGCAACAGCGCCTTGAGCTAAGCCCATGGCAGCCCTGAAAAAAAGCCCAATCCACGGATTGGGCTTTTGACTTTATAGTGTTTCACCTTGCACACACCGCTTTTCCCCGCATGATCTCCCGATAGTCGTTCGACGCAGGCAAAGCCGATTTGCTAGAGTGCGTCGCTGTCCCTGTCCAGAAAACACCCTGCGATGCTGCCCCGCGCCGAACAAAAACAACAGACCCGACACGCCCTGATGGACGCTGCCCGCCACTTGATGGAATGCGGCCGAGGATTCGGCAGCCTGAGCCTGCGCGAAGTGGCACGGACCGCCGGCATCGTCCCTACCGGTTTCTACCGCCATTTCGCCGACATGGATGAATTGGGTTTGGTGCTGGTCAGTGAAGTCGGTCAGACTTTCCGCGAAACCATCCGCCTGGTGCGTCACAACGAATTCGTCATGGGCGGCATCATTGACGCCTCTGTGCGAATCTTTCTCGACGTGGTGTCAGCGAACCGTTCGCAATTCCTGTTTCTGGCCCGCGAGCAATACGGCGGCTCATTGCCGGTGCGCTTGGCCATCGGTCGTTTGCGCGAAGACATCAGCTCGGACCTGGCAGCCGATTTGTCGCTGATGCCGAAATTGCAACATCTGGATATCGCCGCCCTTGGCGTAATGGCCGATCTGATCGTCAAGAGTGTGTTTGCGACGCTGCCAGACATCATTGATCCGCCGGCGCAGGCGCTGCCCGAACACCTGACACCGCAGGCGAAGATCACCCAGCAGCTAAGGTTCATCTTTATCGGGTTGAAACATTGGCAGGGTCTGGGAAGTACCGAGTAGCCCTTAGGTTGTGCACGAGCCATGCATGTGCGCTGCAAATTGGTGCGTCGCACTCCTCCCCCGCACCAAATGAATTCATATCTCTGAGCCGCATCCAAAAGTCTTACAGGCTTCGGCGCCTTTTTCCTACACATCGCTTCATTGGCAAGCCCCTTGCTCTAGCCTGACTATTGTTCATTGCTGGAAGCCTTCCGATGCTGGTGATTCATCGCAGAATCGACCCTCAACCCGTTTGGGCCGCCGAGTTGCATCTGATCTTCGAAGCCCGTAGCAAAAGTCGTCTGCGCTGTTTCAGTGCTGACGGTGAAGATGTCGGATTGTTTTTGGAGCGAGGTCAACCGCCGCTGTATGACGGCGAATGTCTACAGGCCGAAGACGGGCGCATCGTCCGTGTCCGCGCCCGAGCCGAACAACTGCTGCACGTCACCTGCGCCAACGCTTTCGAACTGACTCGTGCCGCCTATCACCTGGGAAACCGCCACGTGGCCCTGCAGGTCGGGGATGGCTGGCTGCGCCTGCTCGATGACTATGTGCTCAAGGCCATGCTCGAACAACTGGGGGCCAGGGTCGAGCACAGCGAAGCGCCGTTTCAGCCGGAACACGGTGCCTATGGCGGTGGTCACCACCATTCACGCCATGGCGACGAAGATTTCAACTATCCGCCGAAACTGCACCAGTTCGGCGTGCGTTCATGAATCCAGCCTGGGCGCTGCTGCGCCTGGCCAGTCCGCAATTGCCGATTGGTGGCTACAGCTATTCCCAAGGCCTGGAAATGGCTGTGGATAACGGCCGTGTCAATGATCCCGAGAGTGCGCGACGCTGGATCAGTGATCAACTGTTGTTGAACCTGGCGCGCTTCGAAGCGCCGCTGCTGCTCGCCCATTGCACGGCCGCGGCCGAGGAAAACTGGGCTGACTTGCTACAGCGCTGTGAAGAACACCGCGCCAGCCGGGAAACTCGCGAGTTGCACCAGGAAAGCCGGCAAATGGGTTATTCCCTGCAGCAACTGCTCAAGGGCTTGCCGGAACTGGATGCCCCGGCCCGCGCCTTCCTCGACCAACAGCCGGAACCGCACCTGGCCCTCGGTTGGGCGCTGGCCGCTCGCGCGTGGCACATCAGTGCGCAAGACGCGCTGGCGGCATGGCTCTGGAGCTGGCTGGAAAACCAGCTGGCCGTGCTGATGAAAACCCTGCCCTTGGGCCAGCAAGCCGCACAACGGCTGACCAGCGAACTGCTGCCATTGCTGCAACAGGCCCAGCAAGACGCTAGCCGAATCAACCCCGAACACTGTGGCAGCGCCGCTTTCGGCCTGTCGTTGGCGTGCATGGCCCATGAGCGCCAGTACAGCCGTCTGTTCCGTTCCTAGGGCCTTTTTATTTTGGAGAATCACATGAACCAACAACCTCTGCGTGTCGGCATTGGCGGCCCGGTCGGTTCCGGCAAAACCGCGCTGACCCTGGCCCTGTGCCTGGCCTTGCGCGACCGGTACAACCTGGCGGTGGTGACCAATGATATCTACACCCGAGAAGACGCCGACTTTCTGGTGCGCAACGAGGCCCTCGCACCGGAACGGATCATCGGTGTGGAAACCGGCGGCTGCCCGCATACGGCGATCCGCGAAGATGCGTCGATCAATTTGGAGGCCGTGGATCAACTGAATCGCCGCTTTCCGGGGCTCGACCTGATTCTGGTGGAGTCCGGTGGCGACAATCTTTCGGCGACGTTCAGCCCGGAACTGTCCGACCTGACCATCTACGTGATCGACGTGTCGGCTGGCGACAAGTTACCGCGCAAGGGCGGACCGGGGATCTGCAAGTCCGATCTGCTGGTGATCAATAAAATCGATCTCGCACCGCTGGTAGGCGCGTCGCTGGAGATGATGGACAGCGACACCAGACGCATGCGCAACGGCAAGCCATTTGTGTTCAGCAACCAGAAAACCGGCCTGGGACTTGAGGAAATCATCGCCTTCATCGAACGCCAGGGCTTGCTGACCGCGGCCTGATCTCGCTCAACTGTTATCAACAAGGAAGCTTATCCATGACACTTAAATGCATTCTGGGCGCCATGGCCCTGCTGCTCACTCCAGCCGTCGCCTTCGCTCACCCGGGTCATGGCGATAATGGCTGGATCGCTGGCATCAGCCACCCGACCGGCGGCCTCGACCACTTGCTGGCGATGGTTGCAGTCGGACTGTGGGCCGCGCAGCAGAAAGGCACTGCGCGGTGGGCGTTGCCGTGTACCTTCGTCGGCACGCTGCTGATTGGCGGACTGTTGGGCTTTGAAGGATTGAACTTGCCTGCACTGGAAAGCGGGATTGCCGCATCGGTTCTGGCGCTGGGGCTGGCGGTAGCTTTGTCGGTTCGGCCACCGTTGAGCCTGGCGGTTGGCGCGACGGCGCTGTTCGCGCTGTTCCATGGCGTGGCGCATGGATTGGAGTTACCGGCGATGTCGAGTCCCTGGGCATATGCGGCGGGGTTTGTGGCGGCAACGGCAGCGTTGCATGCAGCGGGTTATGCGGTGGTTCGAGTGCTGCCTCAAGCGGCCGCACCATTGGTTCGGCTGGCGGGTGCGGGTTCGGCGGTGGCTGGGGCCTGGTTGCTGGCGGGCTGATTTTTTGTATCGCCTGTGATGGCCTCTTCGTCGGAACGCCGCCCGGAGCAAGCTCGCTCCCACATTTGTTCTGTGTACACAGTTCTACTGTGGGAGCGAGCTTGCTCGCGAAGGCGGCCTGACAGACACCGCATCTCTCAGGCCTGCTAACATATCGCGCAATCGACCCTGCCGTGACGACGCCAGCCAATGCCGCATGTTCCCCGCTCCGCCTCCCAGCCCGAATTGACCGCACTGTTCGCCTTGGTGCAACAGCACTTTCTGGACGTGATCGTGCCGCTCTGGCAAGGCCCCGGCTGGAATGCCGAATTGGGTTTGCCCTACGAGGCTCTGGATGCCAGGCATCAACCGCTGCCACCACAGCGCTATCGAGCCATGGCTTGCGCACGACAGTTGTATCTGTTTTCCAGCGTGATCGGCCAGGTGCCAGGCGCCGAAGAGCGTGCCGCTGCGTTGTTTGACTCCTTGCAGCAACATTTTCACGATGCCGAATACGGTGGCTGGTTCTACAGCATCGATCCGCAGGGGACACCGCTGGATCAGCGCAAAGACCTCTACACCCACGCCTTCATCCTGTTCGCCTGCGCTCATTACTGGGACAAGGTCCGCGAAACGCAGGTGGAATCGGTGCTCAACGCAGCACTGCAAGTGATTGCGCAGCATTTCGCCACGGGTGACGGCCTGTACGAAGCCAGCCTCGATCGCGATTGGTCATCGCTCAACAGCGGACCGCTGCAAAACCCTCTGATGCACTTGGCCGAAGCTTTCCTCGCGACGCTGTCGGCGCGCCCGGACAACACCGTGCAAGCCGCGCTCGTTGATTTATGCACAGCCATGCAGCAGCGTTTCATCGACCCGCAACACGATGTGTTGATGGAAAAACCACTGGGCGCTGTGGATAACTGGTTTGAGCCGGGCCATCAGTTCGAGTGGTATTTCCTGCTGGAGTCTTCGCCGTTACTGCGCGGCTCGGCGCTGCACACGTCACTGGAACGCGCCTTCGCGTTCACCGAGCGACTGGGCGTGGATCGACACACTGGCGCTGTGCGGGCGATGCTCGATCTGGATGGCCACTCCAAGGATGGCACCCAACGAATCTGGGCCCAGGCTGAATACCTGCGCGCCCTGACCCTGCGCCGGAACAGCGAGAATGCACTGCTACAGCAGTTACAGGCATTGCAGCAGCGCCATTTGCATGCGAGCGGCTGGTATGAGTGTCGGGATGAACAGGGTGAAGTGAGTCGGCAGGACATGCCCTCGACTACGCCTTATCACTTGGCGACCTGTTATCGCGGGCTGGTCGACTATCTAGGTTGACTGGGCTATCGCCTTCGCGAGCAAGCTCGCTCCCACAGTGATCTCCATTGCTCACAAATAGTGTGGCAACGGCAATCTACTGTGGGAGCGGGCTTGCCCGCGAATGGCCGTTACCCGGTCTTACGCCCTGTCGCTATTACGCTCAATGGCAAATCCGCTCCAGCTCTGGCTCACCGGCATCAGCTCCAGGCTGTTGATGTTGATATGCGCCGGGGCGTTCAGGACCCAGAAGATCGTATCGGCGATGTCTTGTGGCTGGATTGGCTCGGCACCGGCGTAGGTCGCGTTGTAACGATCCTGGTCACCCGCGAAACGCACCAGCGAGAACTCGCTCTCGCACAGGCCCGGCTCGATATTACTGACGCGCACGCCAGTTCCTTGCAGGTCGCAGCGCAGGTTAAGGGAAAACTGTTTGACGAACGCCTTGCTCGCGCCATACACGTGACTGCCCGGGTATGGGTAGTTACCCGCGACGGAACCGAGGTTGACGATCCCGGCGCCGCGGCCATGGGCGATCAGGCGCGGCAACAGCAGGCGAGTGCTGTACATCAAGCCTTTGATGTTGGTGTCGACCATGGTGTCCCAATCGTCGAGGTCGCACTTGGGTGCAGGGTCGACGCCCAGGGCCAGGCCGGCGTTGTTGATCAGCCCGCGCAGTTTGGCAAACGAAGGTGGCAGATTGGCTATGGCATCTTCCATGGCCTTGCGATCACGCACGTCGAGCACCAGGCCATGGACCTCGGTTTGCTTCGACAGCTCGGCACACAGGGCGCTGAGTCGCTCTTCACGACGACCTGTCAGCACCAGCTTCCAGCCAGCGTCAGCAAAACGACGGGCGCAAGCCTCACCAAAACCGGAGGTCGCGCCGGTAATAAACAGGGTGTTGGACATCGTGTTCTCCTTGCTTCGGCTGACGGGCAGCCATTGAGATAGAAAAAATCAGCTGGCAGCATGCCCCGACCGGCTTCCACCGGCAACACGAGATCGCATTTTTGGATGAAAACTGATCAATCATGCCTGAGCCTTGCCCAGCTTGGGTTACAGCCATGTGCACGCACCTTATCCACAGCCCCATCCACACATTCAGGGGGCAAGTGAAAAAGCTGAAACCCGCTGTGTACAAGGCTTTAAGAGCAGTTCTGAAATTTTTCCGCTTGACCCTGGCCGCCCTCCCGTGCAGCGCTAAGGCAATTTGCACGATCCAGGTAAAACCACCGATGGCGCCAAGCCAGTAACTACGGCCTCCAGCCGGGTCTTTCCAGAGTTTAGTCACAGACTTATCCACAGGCTGCCTGCACTGATTTCGACCCTCTTTCGCCATCATTAAAAAGGTTGACAACGTCGGCTTTACGCCCGACAAAAACGCCTGATCAAAAAACAACCATATCGCTGCAGCCCGCGTTTTAAAAGGCTTTCAGCCACCTACTCCCACGTTATTCACAGCCAGCTCCACAGCAAACGGGGACAAGTCAAAACTGTGACAAAACAACTATTTGCAGCGACTTTATGTCGCGCTTTGGGAGGTCGTGAATATTGTTTTCCACAATTTCGAACAACCATGTGACTTCCCTGATTCTCGTAGGAGCTGTCGAGTGAAACGAGGCTGCGATCTCTTGATTTTGCTTGGTGGAAAACAAAGTCAAAAGATCGCAGCCTCGTTTCACTCGACAGCTCCTACACTTCTACGGGGCTATTCGAAAATGCATAAAAAAACGCCCTGAGTTCGTCAGGGCGTTTTTTGTTTGGCCAACGGTTTAGTGCCCGCCCAGATAAGCGTTACGCACCTCCTCGTTGACCAGCAGCTCCTTGCCGGTACCGGTGATGCGGATCTCGCCGTTGACCATCACATAGGCCCGGTCCGACAGCTTGAGCGCGTGGTTGGCGTTCTGCTCGACCAGGAAGATGGTCATGCCGGTACTCGCCAGCTCCCGCAGGGTGGCGAAGATCTGTTTCACCACGATTGGCGCCAGTCCCAGGCTCGGTTCATCGAGCAACAGCAATTTCGGCCGGCTCATCAATGCACGGGCGATGGCCAGCATTTGCTGCTCGCCACCGGACATGGTCATGGCCCGCTGGGTGCGCCGCTCCTTGAGCCGTGGAAACAGCTCGAACATGCGCTGCATGTCTTCGGTAGCGTATTTGTCACCGATCGGGATAGTCCCCATCAGCAGGTTTTCCTCGACGGTCATGTCAGGGAACACCCGGCGACCTTCCGGCGACTGGGCAATGCCGTGGGAGGCGATGTAGTGGGACGACTTGTGGGTGATGTCCACCCCTTGATAGACGATCGCCCCGCCTGCCGCCCGCGGCTGACCGAAGATCGACATCAGCAGGGTCGATTTGCCGGCGCCGTTGGAGCCGATCAGGCTGACGGTTTCACCTTCGTTGATGTGCAGCGAGACTTTCTTCAGGGCCTGGATCGGCCCGTAAAACACGTCCAGTTCCTTGAGCTCGAGGATGGGTTGAGTCATACCACCTCCTCTTCGTCGGCGCCCAGGTAGGCGGCAATCACCTTTGGATCGTTACGAATGGCTTCAGGCCCGCCTTCGGCGATGACGATGCCGTGGTCCAGTACCACGATGTGATCGGAAATGCTCATTACCATGCCCATATCGTGTTCGATCAGCACCACGGTCAGATCGTGCTCGTCACGCAGCAGCCGGATCATCGCGCTCAGCGCTTCGGTTTCCTGAGGATTGAGGCCGGCGGCCGGTTCGTCGAGGCAGATGATCTGCGGCCGGGTGCACATGGCCCGGGCGATTTCCAGGCGGCGTTGTTGCCCATAGGACAGCTCGCCGGCCAGACGGTTGGCGCAGTCCACCAGGTCCACCACTTCTAGCCAGTAGAACGCGTGGTCCAGCGCATCGCTTTCGGCCTTGCGGTAGCCCTTGGTGTTAAGGATACCGGCCAGCAGGTTGCGGTTGACCCACATGTGTTGGGCGACCAGCAGGTTTTCCAGCACCGACATTTCCTTGAACAGGCGAATGTTCTGGAACGTGCGCGCCAGGCCCGCCCGGTTGACCAGGTGGGTACCGCCAAACATCTTGTAGCGCAGCCGGGTGATAAAACTTTTCGGTGAAACGAAATCGACGGCTTTGAATGATTCGCCCAACAGCTGGATCACGTCGGTTCGCTCGCCACGGGTATTGAGTTCGATCTTGCCGCCGGAGGCCTTGTAGAAGCCGGTCAGGCAGTTGAACACGGTGGTCTTGCCGGCTCCGTTGGGGCCGATCAGGGCGAAGATCGAGTTGCGATGCACTTTCAGGCTGACATCGCTCAACGCCTTGATGCCGCCGAAGTGCATCATCAGTTTCTCGACCGAGAGTACGACTTCGCTCATGGCGCTACTCCTTTACGCGGGGTCACACCGGTACGGCTGATCCGAATCAGCCCGCGCGGTCGCCAGATCATCATCAACACCATCAGGATGCCGAACAGCAATACGCGGTATTCGGCGAAGCCGCGCAACAGTTCCGGCGCCACGGTCAGCACGAATGCGGCGATGACCACGCCGATGGTCGAGCCCATGCCGCCCAGTACCACGATGGCGAGGATCAGTGCCGATTCGAAGAAGGTGAACGAAGTCGGGTTGACGAAGCCTTGATAAGTGGCGAAGAACACGCCGGCCAGGCCAGCTGTCGATGCACCGATGGTGAACGCCGAAAGCTTGACCAGTACATGGTTCAGGCCCATCGAGCGGCAAGCGATTTCGTCTTCGCGCAAGGCTTCCCAGGCGCGACCGACCGGCATGCGGGTCAAGCGATGCTTGACGTACAGCACGGCCAGCACCACCAGGAACAACACCGCATAAATGAAGTAGTACTTCACGTCCGGGTTATAGGCGATGCCGAAAAACTCATGGAACGGAACACCCCCCTCTTTCGCTCTCTTACCGAACTCAAGGCCGAAGAAGGTCGGCAATGGCGCCGCCATGCCATTCGGGCCACCGGTCAGGGATAGCCAGTTATTGAGAATCAAGCGGATGATTTCACCAAAGCCCAGGGTCACGATCGCCAGGTAGTCACCGTGCAGTCGCAGCACCGGGAAGCCCAGGATGCAACCGGCCAGGCCAGCCGTGATCGCCGCCAGCGGCAGCACCGTCCAGAAGCCCAGGCCCAGGTATTGATAACCGAGCGCCAGTCCGTAGGCACCGATGGCGTAGAACGCCACATAACCCAGGTCGAGCAGGCCGGCCAGGCCGACCACAATGTTCAGCCCCAACCCTAGCAGCACGTAGATCAGCCCGAGGATAACCACGCCCAGCAAGTAAGAGTTGGAGAAAAACGGAAACACCACGGCGACAACGATCAACACCGGAATGATCCAGCGCAACCGGCTTTTGTAATCAGGCGGCAGTACATGCACCCCGGAGCCAGTACTTTCAAAGCCCTCGAGAATTTTCAGGCCCTTGGGAGTTTGCAGGAACAGGCTCAGGGCAAAGCGTCCGGCCATGACGATGGCGACAATCCACGCCACCCGGGTCGTTTCCAGGTTGAAGCCGTAGCCATCCAGGACCACGCCGACAATCGGGCCGAACACAATCAGGGCCACAAGACCGGCAAGAATCGCGTCAACCAGGCTTCTTTTGAGATCAATGGTTTTTTTAGTGGTTGAAGACATCGCTTACACCTTCGACACAAGAGGACGGCCGAGCAGGCCTTGGGGCCGAAAGACCAGAACGAGAACGAGCAGCGAGAAGCTGAAGACGTCTTTGTAGTCCGAGTTGACCAATCCGGAGAACAGCGACTCGGAGATCCCGAGAATGATCCCGCCGAGCATTGCCCCGGGCAGCGAACCGATCCCGCCCAGCACCGCGGCGGTGAACGCCTTGATGCCGATGATGAAGCCGGCGTAGAAGTCGAATGTGCCGTAGTTCATGGTGATCAGCACGCCGGCCAGGGCCGCCATCGCCGCACCGATGATGAACACGTAGGAAATCACGCGATCGGTGTTGATCCCCAGGATCGAGGCCATCTTGCGGTCTTGCTGGGTGGCGCGGCACATGCGGCCGAGCTTGGTGTACTTGATGACGTAGGTCAGCAGGGCCATCCCGGCAAACGCTGCGACCAGAATGAAGATCTTGGTGTAGGTGAGCTGGACGAAGCCGGTCCCGACTTCAACTCGCCATGCGCCGGTAAGCAGTGTGGGCACGCCTTGTTGACGGGCGCCTTGGGCGATCTGTGCATAGTTTTGCAGGATCAGGGAAATACCGATGGCGCTGATCAGCGGGGCCAGTCGGGTGGAGTTGCGCAACGGTTTGTAGGCGACGCGCTCGATGACCCAGCCATACACCGCCGTGACGATGATGGTGAAGACCAGTGTGCCAAGCATCAGCAGGGGGAAGGATTCAATACCGAAGTATGCCAGCAGAGCCAGACTGATTGCCGCGAGGTAAGCGGAAATCATGTAAACCTCGCCGTGGGCGAAGTTGATCATGCCGATGATGCCATAGACCATTGTGTAGCCGATGGCGATCAGGCCATAGACCGACCCGAGGGTCAGGCCGTTGACCAGTTGCTGCAGGAAAATACCATCCATAACGCAATCTCACGCAATGAGAACCTGCACATGTGACTGTGCGGTTCTTCTAAGGAAAATACAGATTTACGTCGGAGTAACGTCAGATGCGATCAGCCGAGACACCACCGCGCCCTGTAGGAGCGAGCCTGCTCGCGATAGCGGTTGAACATTCAACATTTGTGTTGCCTGTCAGTCCGTCATCGCGAGCAGGCTCACTCCTACAGGGGCGCCGTAGGGATCAGCCGATCGAGTCAGCCCTTACTTCTGTTTTTCCAGCTGGTGGTATTTGCCGTCCTTGTCCCACTGGTAAACCACGTAGTCGGAGACTTTCAGGTCGCCCTTGGCGTCCCAGGTCTTCTCGCCCATCACGGTCTTGACCGGGTTTCTCTTCAGCCACTCGGCGGCTTTCTCGCCATTGTTGGCCTTGGCGCCATTGAAGGCAGCGGCCAGGGTCTGGACCGAAGCATAGGCGTACAGGGTGTAGCCTTCAGGCTCGATGCCCTTCTTGCGGAACTCATCCACTACGGTCTTGCTTTCTGGCAGCATGCGCGGGTCGGCGCCGAAGGTCATCAGCACGCCGTCGACAAATTGCGGACCGCCAGCGGTGGTCACCAGTTCGTCGGTCACGATTCCATCGTCGGACATGAACTTGACGTCCTTGAGACCTTGCTCACGCAGTTGGCGCACCAGGGGACCGGCTTCCGGGTGCAGACCACCGAAGTAGACGACATCGGCGCCAGCGCCGCGGATCTTGGTGACGATGGTGCTGAAATCTTTCTCGCCACGGGTCAGGCCTTCATACAGCACCGGCTTCACGCCGCGTTTTTCCAACTGGGCCTTGGTCGCGTCCGCCAAGCCTTGGCCGTAGGTATCCTTGTCGTGCAGGACCACGACTTTCTTGCCCTTGAGCACGTCGACAATGTAGTCGCCGGCCACAATGCCTTGCTGGTCGTCACGCCCGCACATACGGAACATGGCACTCAGCCCGCGCTCGGTAACCGCTGGATTGGTGGACCCGGGGGTGATCGCAATGATGCCCGCTTCATCGTAGATCTCGGAAGCCGGGATGGTCGACGAAGAACAGAAGTGGCCGACCACGCCAACGACTTTCTGGTTGGTCAGGTCCTTGGCAACCGTCACAGCCTGTTTCGGTTCGCAGGCGTCGTCGCCCTTGACCAGTACGATTTTTTCCCCATTGACGCCGCCCGCTGCGTTGACCGCATCGGCCGCCGCCTGTGCACCCTTCATGTACTGCTCGCCAAATGCCGCGTTGGCACCTGTCATTGGACCCGCCACACCAATTTTTACGTCAGCCTGTGCAAACGCAGAAACACCCAACGCAGCTGCCACTGCGAGGGCCAGAAAGCCTTTTTTGTAAAACGTCTGGGACATGAGGTGGTGCTCCATGGTTTTTTTTAGTTGGCACTGCGACTTCTCTGAATGCTCAGAGCAAGGGCCGTGCCATCGGTTTTTTATTCTGAGAAAAGTCGCTACCTTATTGTTCTTTCGACTGTTTCGATCCCATTTTCATTGGGTGTGCAACCGTCTAAACCGCGGGAGGTGAAACCAATTATTTTAAAAGGCGCAACCCGTATGCGCCATCATTGCAACCGCGGCGACAAACGACGTGCAACCAGCCTGTAACAACGTGCGTCACCGAAGTGCACACTGCTGGTGCGGAACTGCTACAACCCGCACCACTACAGGCTAGTCGCTGCGCGTAAAATCGCCGCTTTCAGCAACATATTTCAACAATCAAATAACGATCCGCAGGCACTGGCCTGCGTGATACAGCGAAAAGCCGGCCTCGTACAGGCAGCTGCGTAGTCCTGCCCCCGCCAATGGCTGCATGGGCGCAAACGGAATCGGCAACGCGTCAGGATTTCCGTTACACAAGTAGTCGGCAAAAGCTTTGCCGACTACCGTGCCCGTGGTCACCCCCCGCCCGTTGTAACCCGTGACGGCCACCAGTCCGGGCGCCGGCTCGAACAGACGCATCAAGTGGTCCGGGGTGAACGCGATGCAGCCGGTCCAGGTGCACTCCCACTCCACCGGCTTGAGGTAGGGAAAATAGTGCTGCTGAACCCGGTCGGCCCAGGCCTTGAGGAACCAAATCGGCTTCTTGTTGCCGTTACCCAGACTGCCAAGCAACAGGCGCCCATCCTTGTCCCGACGAATACTGCTGAGGACCTGGCGGGTATCCCAGGAGCCTTGACCACCGGGAAGAATGTGTTGCGCCGCGTCTTCGGTCAGCGGGACCGAAGCCACCTGATAGTAGTAGCCGGGGAAGAAATTGCGCCGCAACTCGGTCCAGTCGCCTTCGGTGTAAGCATTGGAGGCAATCACTACTTGCTCGGCAAGCACTGAGCCCTGGGCCGTCTGTACCGACCAGCGCTGACCTTGACGTTCGAGTCGGGTCACCGGGGAATGATCGAACAACTGGCCGCCAAGGCCGATGGCGGCGTTGGCCAGGCCGCAGGTGTAGGCCATCGGGTTGAGGGTGCCGGCACGCCGATCGAGCAGTGCGGCGGCGATCTTTTTGGTGCCCGTCGCTTGTTCGCAGGCTTGACCGGTCAACAGTTCCACCGGCGCGCCGCGACGCTTCCATTGTTGTTCACGGCTGCGCAGGTCTGCCTCGCCTCGGGCATTGTGCGCCATGTGCAGTGTGCCTTCGCGGCGCAATTGGCAATCGATGTTGTATTTGTCGACCAGGCTGAACACCAGGGACGGTGCCGCGCCGAGCATGCGATTGAGCTGACTGCCCACCGCTTCGCCAAACCCTTGCTCGATCTCGTCTGGCGCAATCCACATCCCGGCGTTGACCAGCCCGACGTTGCGCCCCGAACCGCCATGACCGGCACGATTGGCCTCCAGCACGCAGACACTTTTACCTTGTTCCAGCAAATGCACCGCCGCCGACAAACCGGTGAAACCGGCGCCGATCACACAGACATCTACCCTCACCTCGCCCTTGAGCGCCGAATTATCCGGTCTTTGCGGCGTCAGTTTTTCCCACAGACACTCTTCGCGTAACGGCATTGCCAGACTCCAACCGAAACCTAACAAACAAACAAGCCTCGCTGGCAAGCCAGCTCCTATAGGTTATGTGCCGCGACACAAACCATGTAGGAGCTGGCTTGCCAGCGAAAGGGCCCGTCAGTCGAACGTAATGCCTTGAGCCAACGGCAGCTCCAGCGAATAGTTCACGGTGTTGGTCTGACGACGCATATATCCGCGCCATGCATCGGAGCCCGATTCACGACCACCGCCGGTTTCTTTTTCACCACCGAACGCGCCGCCGATTTCCGCGCCGCTCGGGCCGATATTGACGTTGGCGATGCCGCAGTCGCTGCCCACTGCCGACATGAACCGCTCGGCTTCACGCACGTCAGTGGTGAAGATGCACGATGACAGGCCCTGTGGTACGGCATTGTTCAGGCGCAGCGCTTCTTCGAAATCGTTGTAACCGATCACGTACAGGATCGGTGCGAAGGTTTCGCTGCACACCACGTCGCTCTGCTCCGGCATTTCAACGATCGCCGGCGAGACGTAATAGGCACCTGGGAATTTATCTTCCAGTTGGCGCTTGCCACCGAACACCCGGCCACCTTCACTCAAGGCCTGTTCCAGTGCGTCCTGCATGTTTTCGAAGCTGTGTTTATCGATCAGCGGACCAATCAGGTTGCCTTCCAGCGGATTGCCGATGCGCACTTTGGAGTAAGCGGCCTTGAGGCGGGTGACGATTTCTTCCTTTACCGATTCATGGGCAATCAGGCGACGCAGCGTGGTGCAGCGCTGGCCCGCGGTGCCCACGGCGCTGAACAGGATCGCACGCACGGCCATGTCCAGGTCGGCGCTTGGACCGAGGATCATCGCGTTGTTGCCGCCCAGCTCGAGGATGCTGCGGGCGAAGCGGGCGGCGATCTTCGGTGCCACTTCGCGCCCCATGCGGGTGCTGCCGGTGGCGCTGATCAGGGCGACACGCGGGTCATCGACCAGCGCTTCGCCGGCATCGCGGCCGCCAATGATCACCTGGCTCAGGTGCGGTGGTGCGTCGCTGAAGTTTTTCAGCACGCGGTCGAACAGCGCCTGGCAGGCCAGTGCGGTCAGCGGGGTTTTCTCCGACGGCTTCCAGATCACCGGGTTACCGCAGACCAGCGCCAGCGTGGTGTTCCAGGCCCAGACCGCGACCGGGAAGTTGAACGCGCTGATCACGCCGACAATGCCCAGGGGGTGCCAGGTTTCGCGCATGTGGTGGCCTGGACGCTCGGAAGCGATGGTCAAGCCGTACAGCTGACGGGACAGGCCGACGGCGAAATCGCAGATGTCGATCATTTCCTGAACTTCACCCAGGCCTTCCTGGGTGATTTTGCCGGCCTCCCAGGACACCAGCTCGCCGAGGTCGGCCTTGTACTCACGCAGGATATCGCCCAGCTGACGCACCAGTTCGCCACGGCGCGGCGCCGGGACTTTGCGCCACAGTTCGAACGCATGATCTGCGCGACTGATGTGCTGCTCGACTTCGGCGGCGCCTTCCCAGTTCACGGCGGCGATGCGGCTGCCATCGATTGGCGAATGCACCGGCACTTTGCCGTTCTGATACAGGGCCGGGTTCACACCAAGACGATCAAGCAATGCGGCAACCATGGGTCACTCCTCAAGCAAAAAACAGAAAGTGGGCAGCCGGAAAATCACGACTGATCAGACCTGTAGTTTTAGCGCCCCCGAGGTTACTCAACAAACGACCTTTAAGAGAGATATCATTCCGTTTATTCATGCTGTGCATTGCTGGCAATAAAGAGACAAGAAGAAAGGACCACTCATGCTGAACAAACGCTATCTGCCGTCGATCACCGCACTGCAGTGTTTCGAGGCTGTAACCCGGCATCTGAGTTTCACCCGGGCCGCAGAAGAGCTGAACCTGACCCAGAGCGCGGTAAGCAAACAGGTCGCGCAACTCGAAGAGTTATTGCAGCATCTACTGTTCCGACGGGTGCGCCGCCGCCTGCAAATGACCCCGGCCGGAGATTTGTACCTGGTAGAAGTACGAAAAATCCTCACCCAAGTCGAGATGTCGACCCATTACCTGCGCTCCTACGGCGGTGAAACCGAAGTCCTGCGCGTCTCCACGCCTCCGACCTTTGGCGCCCGCTGGTTGGTGCCACGCTTGAAAGGCTGGCGCCTGCGCCACCCGTCGATCCACCTGGACCTGTGCAGCGAACAGGAAGCCGACGATCTGCTGCAGGGTCGCAGCGACCTGGCTTTCTATTTTGGCCAGGGTTCGCGCCCCGGCACCGAATGCCTGAAGCTGTTCAGCGAAGAGCTTGTTCCTGTGTGTGCACCGGGCAGCCTGCCAGACACGCCCTTCACCGATCCTACGCAGCTTGCCGACCTGGTCCTGCTGCAAAACGCCTCCCGTCCCCAGGCCTGGCATGACTGGTTCGACAGCCAGGGCTACCACACCGAACACAGTTACCACGGTCCACGCTTCGAAACCTTCTACATGTGCATCCGCGCCGCCCAGGTCGGCTGCGGTGTGGCGCTGTTGCCGAAGTTTCTGGTGGAAGAGGAATTGGCCGACGGCAAGTTGGTCATACCCTGGAAGCACGCGATGCCCAGCACCGATGCCTATTACCTGGCGTACCCGGAGCATGCGGCGGACGTGCCAAAAGTGCGGGATTTTGTGAAGTGGATGTTGGAGCAGATTGATAGCCCGGATGCGCCGCATAGTTGAAGCCTCACACAATCCCTGTAGGAGCCGGCTTGCCGGCGAAGAGGCCATCACCTCCAACATCAATGTCGCCTGACACGCATCCTTCGCCAGCAAGCCGGCGCCTACAGAGATCTGTCTAAAAAAATTACTGGCAATCACCACCGCCGATATGCGCCACTAACGCCATTCATTGAAACAGCTGCAACGTTGCTGCCAAGGGCCGCGGCCAGCCTGGAGAACCCCATTATGACCGAGAGTGTGTTTGCCGATCGCATCGTGCAGAACCTGCTCGACACCGACTTCTACAAACTGACGATGATGCAGGCGGTGCTGCACAACTACCCGAATGTGGAAGTCGAATGGGAGTTCCGTTGCCGAAACAGTGAAGACCTGCGCCCTTACCTGGCGGAGATCCGCTTCCAGATCGAGCGTCTGGCCGAGTTGAGCCTGAGTGCCGATCAGTTGAGTTTCATGGAGCGCATCAGCTTCATGAAACCGGATTTCCTGCGTTTCCTCGGGCTGTTCCGCTTCAACCTGCGCTATGTCCATACGGGGATTGAAAACGGCGAGCTGTTCATCCGCCTGCGTGGGCCATGGCTGCATGTGATTTTGTTCGAAGTACCGCTGCTGGCGATTGTCAGCGAAGTGCGCAACCGCTATCGCTACAGGGAAATCGTCCTGGAGCAGGCGCGCGAGCAGCTCTATCGCAAGTTCGACTGGCTGACCGCCAATGCCGGCAGCGATGAACTATCCGAATTGCAGGTCGCCGATTTCGGTACGCGCCGGCGCTTCTCGTTCCGCGTGCAGGAAGAAGTGGTGAACGTGCTCAAACACGATTTCCCCGGACGCTTCGTCGGCACCAGCAACGTGCATCTGTCGCGTGAGCTGGACATGAAACCGCTGGGCACCATGGCCCACGAGTGGATCATGGCCCATCAGCAACTCGGGCCGCGACTGATCGACAGCCAGATCGCCGCCCTCGATTGCTGGGTCCGTGAATATCGCGGCCTGCTCGGCATCGCCCTGACCGACTGCATCACCACCGATGCCTTCCTCAGTGATTTCGACCTGTATTTCGCCAAACTCTTCGACGGCTTGCGCCACGACTCCGGTGATCCAGTGCTCTGGGCTGAAAAGGCCATTGCTCATTATCACCACCTGGGCATCGACCCGATGAGCAAGACGCTGGTGTTCTCCGACAGTCTGACGCTGCCCAAGTCCCTTGAGATTTTCCGGGCGCTGCGCGGTCGGATCAATGTCAGCTTCGGTATCGGCACCAACCTGACGTGTGATATTCCGGGTGTCGAACCGATGAGCATCGTGCTTAAAATGGCCGCCTGCAACGGCCAGCCGGTGGCAAAGATCTCCGACGAGCCGGGCAAGACCCATTGCAAAGATCCGAATTTCGTCGCCTATTTGCGACACGTTTTCCAGGTACCTGCCGCCCTTTCCAGTCCGGCAGGCATTTCAAGCAAGGAGTGAATTCATGCAAGCCGAACAGCGTGAGATTGCTGAGCAGCTCAAGGTTCAACCGCCGTTCGCCGACCAGGCCGCCCTTGAAGCGGAAGTCGCCCGACGGATCACTTTCATCCAGGACTGCCTGGTCAATTCCGGGCTCAAGACGCTGGTGCTGGGCATCAGCGGCGGTGTCGATTCCCTGACCGCCGGCCTGCTGGCCCAACGCGCCATGCGCGAGCTGCGCGTCCGTACCGGTGACGACAACTACAAGTTCATCGCCGTGCGCCTGCCGTACCAGACCCAGTTCGATGAGCACGACGCCCAGGCCTCGCTGGACTTCATTGCCCCGGACGAACGTCACACGGTCAACATCGGCCCGGCGGTCAAGGCCCTGGCCAGTGAAGTGGCAGCATTCGAAGGCAAGCAAGCGGTATCGGTGGATTTCGTGCTCGGCAATACCAAGGCGCGGATGCGCATGGTCGCCCAATACACCATCGCCGGCGCAGCGCATGGGCTGGTGATCGGCACCGACCATGCGGCGGAAGCGGTGATGGGCTTCTTCACCAAGTTCGGTGACGGCGCGTGCGATCTGGCGCCGTTGAGTGGTCTGGTGAAAAATCAGGTTCGGGACATCGCTCGCAGCTTCGGCGCGCCGGAGCCGCTGGTGGAAAAAATCCCGACGGCGGACCTTGAGGACTTGTCGCCGGGCAAACCGGATGAAGCGTCCCATGGCGTGACTTATGCCGAGATCGATGCGTTCCTGCATGGTGAGCCGGTGCGCGAGGAAGCGTTCAAGATCATTTGCGATACGTACAAGAAGACTCATCACAAGCGAGTGATGCCGTTCGCGCCGTAAGGCGTAAGGCGTAAGGCGTAAGGCGTAAGGCGTAAGGCGTAAGGCGTAAACAAGTTGGCGTCTGTTCCGACGCCTTCGCGGGCAAGCCACGCTCCCACAGGGTTTGTGTCGAACGCCAATAATGGGTACGACGCAACACCTGTGGGAGCGTGGCTTGCCCGCGAAGAACGATGACTCGGTCCATCGTCAGGCACAAAAAAAGCGTCCTTCAAGGGACGCTTTTTTATGTCTCGATTCGATTACTTCAGGGTAACAGTCCCTTTCATCATAGAGATATGGCCCGGGAACGAGCAGAAGAACCCGTACTTCTCGCCAGCATCAAGCTTCGCCACATCGAAAGTCACCGAGTCGGTTTCCTTGGCCCCAATGACCTTGGTATGGGCGATGACACGGGCGTCACCTTCTTTCAGGTAGTTCTTGTCGATGCCTGCAGCCAGGCCGTCGGTGGCGATCGGCTGCATGTCAGCCTCTTTGCTCAGCACCCAGTTATGGCCCATGACGGTTTTTGGCAAGCTGCCGGAATGGGTCAGCTCGACGGTGAACGTCTTGCAGCTCTTGTCGATTTCAATGGCCTTGGTGCTAAAGGACATCTGATCGGTTGAGTCGACAGTGACCTTGCACTCGGCAGCCATCAATTGGCTGCTGGCCAGTGTCAGCAGGGATACCGCAACAAGTTTGGCAAACATGGTGAATCTCCAAGGCAGGGTTAACAAAAATGCGAATGGACAGAAGACTGCCTGAAAACTTCGCAAGTTCCTATGACCTGAATCAAAAATTGTATACAACTTTCGGGCTATGACACCTATCGAGACAATCTACCAGCCAGACGTCTGGACCGGCCCTATCATCAAGCCATCATCCTCATCTGGAGCGCCTGTCATGTCCCTTAACAGCCTGTTGCGCAGTTTGCTCGCCGCTTATGCCTGTGGCGCCAGCGGCACCTGTGAAACACCTGAACGCGAAGTTTAGTCCTTGGAGCGCCGCTCGCCTGCCTTTACTCTGTGGCTATCCTGATCGTGGAGCAAGGCATGTCTTTAGCGTCCGTTTGTGTATTTTGCGGTGCCAGTACCGGCAATCACCCGGCTTATCGTGAAGCAGCTATCGCCCTCGGGCGAGCACTGGCCGAGCGCAAGCTGACACTGGTCTACGGCGGTGGCGCCGTCGGGCTGATGGGGGTCGTCGCCGATGCTGCGCTGGCGGCCGGTGGTGAAGTGATCGGGATCATCCCGCAAAGCCTCAAGGACAAGGAAATCGGCCACAGCGGCCTGACCCGCCTGGAAGTGGTCGACGGCATGCATGCACGCAAGGCGCGGATGGCCGAACTCAGCGACGCCTTCATCGCCCTGCCCGGCGGTCTGGGCACCCTGGAAGAACTGTTCGAAGTCTGGACCTGGGGCCAGCTCGGCTATCACGGCAAACCGCTGGGGTTGCTGGAAGTGAACGGTTTTTACAGCAAACTGACCGGTTTTCTTGATCATATCGTCGGCGAAGGCTTCGTTCGCGAGGCGCACCGTGACATGCTGCAAGTGAGCGAATCGCCGCAAACTCTGCTCGATGCCCTCGACGCCTGGCAGCCGACAATAGTGCCAAAGTGGACAGAGCAAAAACCCAGCTAACGGCTCGGCATCGATACAAGGCAGAATACGCGCCGCTCAACCTCACCTTCGACCCCAGAGGATCGCCCATGGCTAAACCCAATTATTCCTTCGCCAAACGTCAAAGAGACTTGGCCAAGGAGCAGAAGAAAGAGGAAAAGCTTCAGCGCAAGAAAGCTACCGCTGAAGAAGAAGCAGCAGCACTGAACCCGGATGCCGAAGGCGAAGTGGCTACAGACGAAACTGAAACACCGAAAGATCAGGCGCCCGACGCCTGAGACCCTCAGGGCCCGATGATCTGATCAGGCCCACCGGATCTGTGTCCAGGGTCAGCAGAATCTCTGCTGACCCTCACAGGCCGCTCGCAACAGCGCAAATTCCCTTCCTGCAATCACATCGACCTCCAGATATTTGATGTCGTGACGTGAAAATGTATCGCGCAGATCTGACTGTTTAACTTTTCCGAAGCTGTTGCGCTTTTTTATAAGGTTCCAGCTCATCGACAACAACTTTGGTGTAGCGGACAACAGGATCTGGATCCCCTTGATGAGATAGCTCTGAATAACGAGGTAGCCTTGAGGCTGTGGCATTTGCAGCCGATGTTCCAGGCGTGGTCGATTCCAGGAAGGGTGCACTCGGCGTGAAAGAAACGCTTTCACGAGGTGCGCTCGGTGCGTGAATGGTGCTTTCAGGTGACGCGCCAGGCGCGTACAAGGGGCCTCTGGAAGTGCTTTCGGGTGAGGTCTCGGTATAAGTCCTCCTCTCATTTCGTGCGCCCCCCTGGCCCTGGCCCGCCGCTCGCTGGCTGCGATTTCCTGCATGGCGACAGGTTCGACATTTGCCCTGGACGACCCGGCAGCGGTGCCCGATCGTTGTGAAGCTTCCAGCTCCCGTTCCCGTGCTATTGGGTTGCTGGGCTTTTCGCGTCTTTTAGACCTGGTAGCATATTTTTTAACCAGTTCTAGCGATGGACTAGGAGACCTGTCGAGTCTAAGGGGTTTAAAGGATCGCGGCATGTGACCTGTAGGATCATCGTTATTGACCGGATCCCCAAGGCAATATGCATAACAATTCAAACCACCGCGCCCAAACGGACTCCAACCGTCCGGGCCATTAAACCTCATCAACACTGGGTTGAACGCGCGATAGCCCTTGCCCAACAAATAATATCCTGTCACCGAGTCCGGTCGCTCACCGTTGAAACCAAGCAGGCTCAGCAAACCGTTCGCCCCCGCTCGATGACCATAAGGGGTGTAAGCCAGGGGATGCCATTCAGTTGCGTCCGGGACACTCAGCACGGACCGCTGCTGGTCCGTGACAAGCAAGCGCGATTCAACGCTGCCGGACTGGTGTTGTTGCTGCGCCAACAGCTGTTCTTCGTGTCGCATGACAGAGCGTTGCACCGCTCCCTGGGTCTCGGTGGACAAGCGATCTTTGCAGTAAAAGCGCTCGGTGCTGTCGTCCGCTGATGGAACGCAAGAGACCAGCCTGTCCAGCGGGTCGTAACGGTAAAGGCAGAGTAATGCTTTTTCATGCGTGAGCATCGGGCTGGCTCCCTGGAATATATTCTGAAGCCAGTATCATTCAGGGGTCATGGAGGTGGCTAGCTAGCAGATCTGATAGGGTCGGTGCGCTCTGGCAAGTGCGCTCCCATCAACTGAACCGCTGTTATTCCAAGGGCATCACGGTAACCCGAACCTCCGGATCATGGTTGCCGCCGCCCAGAATCACCCCGCGTAACGGAGAAACATCGGAGAAATCCCGACCCCAGGCCAGAGTGATGTGCTCCAGCGCCGGTTGCACGTTGTTGGTCGGATCGAAATCGACCCAGCCCAGCACCGGGCAAAATACCGAGACCCAGGCATGGGATGCATCGGCGCCGATCAATCGCGGCTGCCCCGGCGGTGGCTGGGTCAGCAGGTAGCCGCTGATGTACCGCGCCGCTAATCCACGGGAGCGCACGCAGGCGAGCATCAGGTGCGCGAAATCCTGACAGACGCCACGCCGACGCTCCAGCACTTCCACCAGTGGCGTCGCCACTTGGGTTGCTTCGGCGTCGAAGGTGAACTCGCTGAAGATTTTTTCCATCAGGGCCTGTACGCCAAGTAACAGCGGCCGCCCCTGGGGAAAGCAACTTTGCGAGAATTCGACGAAGTTGCGCTTCAAATGCACATAAGGCGATTCAAAACGGAAACGGCAGGCATCCAGCAGTTCCGGAGACAGCGGCTGACTGCTGTAGGTCAAGGCACTTCGCGTTTGCTCCCATGCGGGAGATTGATTGAAATCGAGCGCAGGCCGGGCCAGCACTTCAACGGTGAGCCGGGCATTGACCAGCAATTCATCGTGGGGCCGCTCGAACGCCAGTCGGGTCAGCGGATTGCCGAATACGTCCAGTTCGTCCCGGCGCGTAGTAGGGTCCGGACTGATCTGCAATTGCTGCTCGGTGCAGCGCTGCCAGGCACAGGCCCGCGGCCACAGGTGTGCCAGTTGCTGGGCCAGGGACACCGGGCTGTCGTAGTGGTAATGAGTGTCGTGGAGAATCTGGTAATGGGCGTTCATCAGACGGACACCGTGCGCTGGCTGACATCATCGACATGGGCGAAATGGCGCAAGGCCAGGCGATCCGACATTTGCCCGCTGATATCGGCGATCTCTTGCAGCAAATCAGCCAGACCGTTGACGGCGGCGCGAACGCTGGATTCTCCAAACAGCGAATGCTCCAGGCAACCCAGATTAAAGCGCGCCAGGCGGTCAACCAATTGCGGCAGGGCTGCTTCGCGAGGTACGCCAAAGTCATCGTTCAAACGCTTCAGGGTGCGGGTCACCAGCTTCAGCTGGAACAGCACCGCATGGGGGTTCTGTTCATCCAACAGCAACAGGTCCAGGACCGGTATCAATTGCGCCACCGCCAGGTACCGCGAACGGTAGGTGATGCTGCTGTTTCCCAGCTCCAGCAGCCATTCCAGGCCAGCCTGGTCGAAGGCGCCGGCGCCTCGCAGAAATGCGGCGAGACTACCGCTGAGAAATTGCAGGCGCTCGATCCTGCGACCGATCATCAGGAAGCGCCATCCTTCGTCCCGGGTCATGTCGTCCAGGGCGAAACCGGACAACGCCGCCAGGGACATCACCAGCCGGTTGAGAAAATCCAGTAACTCGCCAAAATCCGCTTCATCGGTTTCCAGCGCCATGGCTTCGCGCTGCAACTCCACCAGCGCCTGCCAATTCTCCCGCGAGAGCTTGCCCCGCACCTGGGAGGCCGCCCATTGCAAACGCTGCAGGTTGGAGCGCAGGCTGAACGGCCAGTCATCACCAAGCAGCGCCGCCAACAAGCGCTCCGGCAACTCGCCTTCATCGGGCAACAGATTCAGGCGCTCGCCGAGATCGACGGCAGCCTGCAAGGCCTGGGGATCGTCACCGTCGACATAGCGCGCCAGCATGATCCGCAGCAACCGTGCGCTGCCATCGCAACGCTCGCAGTAACGGCCGAACCAGAACAGGTTTTCCACCACCCGTGACGGCAGATACGGATCGAGCCGCACCAGATCGCGCACGCCAATGTTGCGTCGGGTTTTCCATTGTTCGCCGCTGGGAGGCCGATTGCCCAACACCCAAGTGTCCTTGCTCGCACCGCCACGTTGCATCGACACCACTTCGGCGTCGGCGTCGGCGGCCACCCGGGTCAGGCCACCGGGCAGCACCCGATACCCATTGCGGCTGGCTACGGCATACACACGCATGCCAATGGCCCGCGGTTGCAACTGTCCGTCCTCAGCCTGCCAGACCGGCGCCTGAGAAAGCTGGGCCAATTCTTGCGCCACATAGGCATAAGGCCGTGCCTGCATGCGCTCGGCCAGGTCCTGGCGCTGTTTTTCACTTAAATCACGACCAAACACCGGAGCGAAGCTCTGAGACGGGAATGCCGGTTTGATCAACAACTCCGGTAATTTTTCCAACGCCTGGGCCAGCACTGGCGGTTCGCCGCACCACCAGGTCGCAATGGAGGGCAGGATCAGTGCTTCGCCGAAAAGGAATTGATTGATCCTCGGCAGGAAGCCCAATAACCCCGGTGACTCCAGCACGCCACTGCCGAGAGCGTTGGCCACCAGCACTCGCCCTTGCCGAACGGCCTCGAGCAGGCCCGGCACACCAAGCGCCGAGTCGGTGCGCAACTCCAGCGGATCGCAGAAGTCATCATCCAGCCGGCGCATGATCGCGTGGACCCGGCGCAGGCCGCTCAGGGTTTTCAGGTAGACGGTGGCGTCGCGCACCGTGAGATCGCCGCCTTCCACCAGTGGATAACCCAACTCGCGCGCCAGGTACAGGTGCTCGAAATAGCTTTCGTTGAATCGTCCCGGCGTCAGCAACACCACCAACGGCGCTTCATCGTCGCTCGGCGCCTGACGGGCCAGGGTTTCCTGAAGCGTGCGGAAGAAACCGGCCAGATGCTGCACCTTCAAATCGCGGTACAACTCGGGAAAGGCCCGGGACACGATGGTACGGTTTTCCAGGGCATAACCGGCACCAGATGGCGCCTGGGTCCGATCCGCCGTCACCCACCAGCGCCCATCGGGCGTGCGCGCCAGGTCCACCGCGTACAGATGCAGAAAGGCCCCGTCGGGCGGCGTGATGCCCTGGCACGGCCATAGGAAGTTGTTATGGCCAAATACCAGTTCGGCGGGCAACAGCCCCTCGGCGATCAATCGCTGCGGACCGTACAGGTCCGCCAGCACGGCATTGAGCAAGCGCGCCCGCTGGGCGATGCCCGCCGATAACTGCTCCCACTCATCAGCCGCAATGACATGAGGCAGAAGGTCGAGTTCCCACGGCCGGTCCGCCCCCTTGGGATCGGCGTAGACGTTGTAGGTCACGCCATTTTCCTGGATCTGCCGGGTCAGCAACGCCTGACGCTGCACCAACTGCGCAGGGGTGCTGCGTTGCAATTGGTCGAACAGCCGTCGCCAATGCGGGCGCACGGCTCCACTGCCATCGAGCAGTTCGTGATAAGTGCCCGCCGTCAGCGGGTAGCGGTCAAGCAGATCAGGCATGGAAAAGCTCGGCAGACAGCAAGGAACGGTCAGACTAACGCAGGCTCATGACGCCCGGATAGACGAAAAATCCGAGCGTCGCGTAGGACTTAGAAACGTCGCAAATCGAGCGTCATAGGTAGCTCGTCGTTAATTTCCACATTCGGTACAGGAAGTTTCCCTGGCGTGTGTCCGATGCGGAAGAAACGCGCCATCCGCCGGCTCTCGGCCTCGTTGGCATTCACCGGCAGGCTGTCGTAGTTGCGTCCGCCCGGATGAGCGACATGGTACTGGCAGCCGCCCAGCGAGCGTTGCATCCAGGTGTCGAGCAGGTCAAACACCAGCGGCGCATGAACCGGGATGGTGGGCTGCAGGCAGTTGGCCGGTTGCCAGGCGCGAAAACGTACGCCTGCCACAAACTCGCCAATCCGACCGGTAGGCTGCAATGGCACCGGAATGCCATTACAGGTCAGCAGATAACGCTGTGGCGGCAAGCCCGTGAGCTTGACCTGCAAACGCTCCAGGGACGAATCCACATAACGCACCGTGCCACCGACCGCCCCCTCCTCGCCCAGCACATGCCAGGGTTCCAGTGCCTGGCGCACTTGCAGCTCGATGCCGCTGACCGCGTAATCACCGACCTTGGGAAAACGGAACTCCAGATGCGCCGCAAACCACTCGGCCCGCACGGGATATCCGGCGGCATTGAGATCGACGATCACATCAGCGAAATCCTGCTCGATAAAGTGCGGCAGCAAAAATCGGTCATGCAGTTCGGTCCCCCAGCGCGCCAGCTTCGGCGGCGCATAAGGTTCGCGCCAGAATTTCGCCACCAGCGCCCGCAACAACAGCTGTTGCGCCAGGCTCATGCGTGCATGCGGCGGCATTTCGAAGGCACGCAGTTCCAGCAATCCAAGGCGTCCCGTAGCACCGTCCGGTGAATACAGCTTGTCGATACAGAATTCAGCGCGATGCGTGTTGCCGGTGACATCGATCAGCAGGTTGCGCAACAGCCGATCCACCCGCCACGGCGCACACTCCTCGCCCGGTACGGGCATTTGCGCAAAAGCGATTTCCAGCTCGTACAACGCATCGTTGCGCGCCTCATCGACGCGCGGCGCCTGGGACGTCGGGCCGATGAACAGTCCGGAGAACAGGTAGGACAAGGAGGGATGGTTATGCCAATAGCTAATCAGGCTGCGCAACAGATCAGGACGGCGCAAAAACGGAGAGTCAGCCGGTGTCGCGCCACCCAGGACGAAATGGTTACCGCCCCCGGTGCCGGTGTGCCGGCCATCGATCATGAACTTCTCTGTGGTCAGTCGCGTCTGGCGCGCCTCTTCGTAAAGAAATTCGGTGCGTTCGACCAGTTCATCCCAGGTGGCGGACGGCTGCACATTGACCTCGATGACGCCTGGGTCGGGCGTAATCCGGAAGTTGCTCAGACGCGGATCGCTTGGAGGCTCATAGCCTTCCAGCAACACCGGGCAATGCAACTCTTCAGCCGTGGCCTCGATGGCGCTGACCAGTTCCAGGTAATCCTCGACCCGCTCCAGCGGTGGCATAAACAGGTACAGCCGGCCTTCCCGCGCCTCGGCGCAAAACGCCGTACGCGTCAGCCAGTCTGCGGACTCGTCGATCCCGGGCACGCGCTCGTCGGCGACCGCGGGCTCGCCATGGCTCTGCAGCTGCGCGGTTTCGGGCAACGGCGGGAAATCCTGGTTCGGGTCGTTGGGATGTATAAACGGATACTCCGCCGCTTTCACCCAAGGCTGCGAACCGAGTGGCAAGCGATAACCCAGCGGAGAATCCCCCGGTACCAGTCGGCAGTGTTCGTCACGCAGATACCAGCGCCCGCTCTGCCATTGATCGCCCTTGGCCGTGCGCGCCAGAGGAAGGACCTGGCCAATGATCTTGTCCAGGCCCTGGCTGAAGACTTTGCGCAGTCGCGCACGCTCAAGGGGTTCTTCCAGGCGTGAGTCTTCGGCGCTGACGTTCTGCGGCAAAGCCCCCTCGCGCCAGAGGTAATAGAAATTGTCTTCGTAGGCTGGAAACACAAAGCGTGTGGGAATTTTCAGGCGCTCGGCGACACTCGCCAGAAAACGCCCGGCCAATTCACCATTGGCACCGTAGTCCTCCTGCTCATCAGCGATCAAGGCGCTGTTGTGCCAGATCGGCACGCCATCGCGGCGCCAGTAGCAGTTGAGCGACCAGCGTGGCAATTGTTCGCCGGGGTACCACTTGCCCTGGCCGAAATGCACCAGACCCTGGGGGGCATAGTGCCTGCGCATGCGCTGGAACAGTTCGGCGGACAGGCGACGCTTGTCCGGCCCGAGCGCTGCGGTATTCCACTCGGCACCGTCGGGGTCATCGATGGACACGAAGGTCGGCTCACCGCCCATGGTCAGGCGGACGTCACCTTCCAGCAGGTCGGCATCGATCTGCCGCCCCAGCGCCTGGATCGCCAGCCATTGCTCTTCGGTGTAGGGCTTGGTCACCCGCGGCGCTTCCCAGATTCGCTCCACGGACATTTCGTGGGTGAATTCGCACTCGCACGGTTCCACCAGGCCACTGATCGGTGCCGCAGAGCCCGGATCGGGACTACAGGCCAGCGGAATGTGTCCTTCACCGGCGAACAGCCCGGAGGTGGCGTCCAGGCCGATCCAGCCCGCACCGGGCAGGTAGACCTCGCACCAGGCGTGCAGGTCGGTGAAATCCACGTCAGTGCCGGACGGGCCGTCGAGGCTTTTGACGTCAGCGGTGAGCTGGATCAGGTAGCCGGAGACGAAACGCGCCGCCAGGCCAAGATTGCGCAACAACTGCACCAGCAGCCACGCCGAGTCGCGGCAGGAGCCGGAGGCCTGTTCGAGGGTGTGTTCCGGGGTCTGCACACCCGGTTCCATGCGGATCAGGTAGCCGATGTCTTCGCTCAAACGCTGATTGAGTGCAACCAGGAAATCCACGCTGGGCAGTGGTGTGCGGTCGATGCCCTGCAGGTAAGCCTGGAATTTCGGGGTCAGGGGCAAGGTTTCCAGGTACGGCGCCAATTCCTTGCGCTCGTCCGCCGCATAGTTGAACGGGATCTTTTCCGCGTAGGGTTCGAGGAAGAAGTCGAACGGATTGAAGACCGCCATCTCGGCCACCAGATCGACTTCAATCCGCAGCTCATCGGTTTTCTCAGGAAACACCAACCGCGCCAGGTAATTGCCCTGGGGGTCCTGCTGCCAGTTGATGAAGTGCTGCCCGGGCGAGACCTTCAGCGCGTAGGACAGTATTCGCGTGCGACTGTGGGCGGCCGGGCGCAGGCGAACGATCTGCGGACCGAGCTCGACGGCGCGGTCGTAGCGGTAATGTGTGACATGGTGCAATGCGACATGAATCGACACGGCGTGCCTCCTGCGAGCCTGGACGTTATCGAAAGCGGCGCAAGACTTATGCCATCCAGCAGCGCTGGCGCTTTCTTCGGTTGCTTGAGGCAGTACAGCACCAAAATCGGGCGATGCGGGAAATTGGTTTGACAGCGTTGCACGGATTTGTGGCGTTCAGTTGAATTCTCGCCGCCAATTCCGGCCCCTTCGCGGGCAAGCCCGTTCCCACAGGGATCTGCTGCGAACATTAAATGTGGGTGCACCTCGAAACACTGTGGGAGCGGGCTTGCCCGCGAAGGGGCCGGTTGCCTCAACATAGAACTTGTAGGAGCTGGCTTGTCGGATCGCCGCACCGCAGCGAAGCTTTTGGCGCTAGTGATGACGCCTTCGCTGGCAAGCCAGCTCCTACAAGGGATCTCCATTAACTCCATAACGCAAAACGCCAACCCGAAGGTTGGCGTTCTGTTCAGCTCAAACCGGCTTAGCGCGGTACGACTGGCTTGCGCGCAGGCTTCGGCCCCTTGCCTTTAGCCGCATCCTTGCGCTCCTTGGCTGCCTGCTGGTTGCGGGCGAACGCCGCCGCCTTGGCCTGTTCACGCTTGTCCCACGGGTTACCGCCATCGCTGGCTCGGGGTGGCAGACCGGTGTGTTGGGTCAGGATCTTGGTGGTCTTCTCACCAGCAACTTTGTGGCTGCCGGCCGGCGTCGAGTTTTTGCGACGAGCACTCTGATAGCTGTCTGTCGCCGGCTGATGCAGCGGAATCAATTGGTTCTTGCCCGGCCCGATCAGGTCGGCGCGGCCCATGCGGGTCAGCGCTTCACGCAGCATCGGCCAGCCTTTCGGGTCGTGATAACGCAAGAACGCCTTGTGCAGACGACGCTGCTCCTCGCTCTTGACGATGGTCACCGCGTCGCTCTTGTACGTTACCTTGCGCAGCGGGTTCTTGCCCGAGTGGTACATCGCAGTGGCGGTGGCCATTGGCGACGGGTAGAACGCCTGCACCTG
>Ga0213829_1000682_pt1 | contig 29425 bp, 23 predicted proteins | sample MC6MC0896MG_FD_180665 | JGI IMG/M metagenome (GOLD analysis project Ga0213829, IMG submission 180665) | Enriched soil aggregate microbial communities from Iowa State University, Ames, United States - MC6-MC0896-MG | ecosystem: Environmental > Terrestrial > Soil > Unclassified | place: USA: Iowa...
CGTCTGCGGGGAAGTTTTGTGCTGGTGCGCATGCGCCATGATCGCAATGGTGGCAAACGTACCAACTGGCTGCTGATCAAGCACGAAGATAAATTCTCCGTGGCGCAAAACGGGGCAGGGATTCTTGACGAGCACTTCAAGTCTGTTGCCTCCGGGCGGACGATGGAAGCTATCGCGTCGGGCAAAGGCAGAAAACCAAAGCCTTTCATTTTGAAAAGTGCCGGCGTCGGGGCAAATGCTATGTGGGATAGCAGCCAGGGTCTGGCTGCTGACGAGCGCAAGACTGGAGAAAGAGTTAAGAAAACCACTCACAGGCAGAAGAGCAAATTGGCACCTGTCAGCCGTAAAGGAGCGGACCAAGCATCCGCTATGCCCGCATTTATTCCGCCGCAACTGTGCCAGACATTGGTCCGCCCCCCATCTGCTAAAAGCTGGATCCACGAAATCAAGTTCGATGGCTACCGGGTGCAGATGCGTGTGGAAAACGGCAATGTCACTCTTAAGACCCGAAAAGGTCTTGACTGGACCACAAGGTTCTCCGCCATTGCAACAGCGGCCTCCACGATTCCCGATGCCATTATCGACGGGGAGATTTGTGCGCTCAATGACCACGGAGCGCCGGATTTTGCAGCCCTGCAAGCCGCACTTTCCGAAGAGGAAACTGGAGCACTGGTGTTTTTCGCTTTTGATCTGCTGTTTGAAGGCGATGAAGATATGCGCGACCTGCCGCTCACGGCGCGCAAGAGCAGGCTTGAGACACTTTTAACCGGTGCGGGAGAGAATACGCGCCTGCGGTTTGTTGAGCATTTCGATACCGGAGGGGATGCGGTTCTGAAATCTGCCTGTCGGTTATCGCTGGAAGGGATTATTTCCAAAAAGGCTGATGCACCCTATCGCTCCGGCCGCAGCGATAGCTGGGCGAAATCTAAATGTCGCGCCGGTCATGAAGTGGTGATTGGCGGGTACGCCAAAACAAATGGAAAGTTCCGGTCTCTGCTAGTGGGCGTCTATCGTGGCGATCACTTCGTCTATGTCGGTCGCGTCGGAACGGGCTATAGCGCCAAAGTCGTGCAGGCCATTTTACCGAAGTTGCAGGCGCTGGAAACATCGAAGTCACCCTTTAACGGTATCGGCGCTCCGAAAAGCAACCCCGACATTTTTTGGCTCAAGCCGAAGCTAGTGGCCGAGATCGAATTTGCTGGATGCACCGGCGATGGCCAGGTGCGCCATGCGGCGTTCAAGGGCTTGCGGGAAGACAAGCCTGCTGCAGAGGTCGAGGCCGATACACCCGCCGACCCCGAAGGCACTGATGTGTCCGAACCGGAGAAAGCAAAGCGCAAGCCCGCACATTCCGCCAAAGCCGGTAAAGCCGAGGTGATGGGGGTGATGATCTCCCATCCCGACAAGCCGCTCTGGCCCGATGCCGGAGATGACGATGCCGGAGAAGGTGGGCCGCTCAGCAAGGTTGAACTTGCACAATACTACGAGGCCATAGGTCCCTGGATGATCGAACATCTGAGGGGGAGGCCGTGCTCAATCTTGCGCACGCCCGACGGGATCGGGGGCGAACAGTTCTTTCAGCGCCATGCCATGCCGGGCACATCTAACTTACTGGAACTCGTCACCATCAGCGGTGATCGCAAGCCCTATTTGCAGATCGACCGCGTCGAGGGGCTGGTGAGCATCGCGCAGATCGGTGGAACGGAACTGCATCCATGGAATTGCCAACCCGGCAAACCTGACACTCCGGGCCGCCTGGTGTTCGACCTTGATCCTGGGCCTGGTGTCGATTTTCCGACGGTTATTGCAGCAGCAAGAGAAATCCGCGACCGCCTTGAAGAGTTTGGGCTTTTGAGCTTTTGCAGGACCACTGGTGGCAAGGGCCTGCATGTGGTCTCACCGCTTACCGCGCCCGAAGGCAAGGCCCCGGGCTGGAAGGAGGCTAAGACATTCGCCCATGATGTTAGCGAACAGATGGCGCGCGACAATCCAGACCTTTATTTGATCAAGATGGCGAAGAACCAGCGAGACGGCCGCATTTTCCTCGATTATCTACGCAACGATCGCATGGCGACGGCTGTGGCACCACTTTCCCCGCGCGCTCGCCCGGGCGCTCCTGTATCTATGCCACTCAACTGGTCGCAGGTGAAATCCGACCTTGATCCTATGCGCTTCACTATTCGAACTGCGCCAGAACTTCTCGAAAAAACCAACGCTTGGAAAGATTATGGTCACAGTGAGCGGCCGCTTGTGCAGGCGATAAAGCGTCTGCGCAAACTTCGGGACGCCTGATAGGAGCAGCGGCAAGGTTCACTTGCGCGGCCGCGTTTCACCAGCGAGCGATTTACGCAAGGCGTCCATGATATTGATGACGTTATCCGGTGGTTCTGGTGCCTGCCTTTTAGCCTTGACTTTAGACGGCTTTTTGAGCGCCTTTTTGCGAGTTTCGATAATATCTAGTAGCCGGTCCTGCACCGGGTCGATGACCATACTAGCATCCCAGTCGCGGGTCTGCTTTTTAATCAGTTTCTGTACAAGAGGCATCATGTCGGCGTCCGGTTTCTCCTTGCCGATACTTTTGAAATAGCTCTCATCATCCCGAACCTCATCGCCATAGCGCAAGGTCCAGAGGACGATGCCTTTGCCGCGAGGTTCCAGCATCACGGCCCGTTCGCGGCGGGCGATGACCAGTCGGGAGATGCCAACTAATTTCTGCGTCTCCATCGCATCGCGAATGACGGAGAATGCTTCCTGACCGACCGGCTCGTTCGGAGACAGGTAATAGGGCGTATCGAGCCAGATCCACTCAATGCTGTCGCGCGGCGTGAAGGTTGAAACATCGATGGTTCGGGTGCTGTCGAGTGCAACATTCTCCAGTTCATCATCTTCCAGCATGACATAATCGTCATCACCGCGCGGGTAACCCTTAACCTCATCCTCTTCTTTGACCACCTTGCCCGTGACCGAATCCACATAGCGACTGACGATACGGTTTCCGGTTAGACGATTGAGAGTATGAAACCGAACCCGGTCGCTTTCGGATGTCGCGGGTACCATTTGCACGCCGCAGGTCACAAGGGATAGCTTGAGGTAACCTTTCCAGTACGGACGAATGGCCATGGTCATCTCCTATCAGCTTACTTTGCGGGCTTTCGGGGTGTTACGCTTTGTTTTTGCGGTAGACTGTTTGCCGCTGTTGGCATTGGCGGCTGGACGCTTCGACTTTGTCTTGCTCACACCAGCACTTTCGCGCAGAGCTTTCAGCAGATCAGCAGGCTTCGATGCTATCGGGGCTTTTCGTTTCGGGAGCGATCGACCTTCGATCTTGGCTGTCACCAGCTCGGTCACCGCCTCTTCATAACGGTCGTCAAAGCTGCTGATATCGAATGTGCCGCTCTTCGTACCCACGATATGCTCTGCCAGTTCGAGCATCTCGCCTTTGATCTTGAGATCGGGCAGTTCCTCGAAGGCTTCTTCGGAAGAGCGAACCTCATAATCGAAATTGAGCGTTGAGGCGATCAGCCCTTCACCATGCGGACGGATGAGCAACGTTCGCAGCCGCCGAAACAGAACTGTCTTTGCGATCGCCGCCACCTTTTGCTGTTTCATGCCGTCGCGCAAAAGTATAAAGGCTTCAACCCCCATTTTTTCGGGTGCCAGATAATAGGGTTTGTCAAAATATACGTTATCTATCTGCGAGCAAGGGATGAAGGCCTCGATATTCAAGGTCTTGTCGCTGTCGGGCACTGCTGCTGATATTTCTTCCGGCTCCAACACGACATAGCGACCATCTTCGATCTCATAACCCTTGACCTGCTCGTCGCGATCCACAACATCCCCGGTATCGCTATCAACGAACTCTCGTCTGACACGGTTTCCGGTTTTGCGATTGAGAATGTTGAAACTTATGCGCTCTGAGGACGAAGCTGCAGTGTAAAGTGCGACCGGGCAGGACACTTCACCGAATTTAATGAAACCTTTCCAGTTCGCGCGCGGAGCCACCATGGTGGTTTACCTTCTGTTCAATTCAGCTGTAAAAGCGAGACATTGACTGCTTCTCATTTTCGCAAGTTTTACATGGGAGCCTTACTTTATTGATCGGCACCGTAATTTTCTGACGGACTGGTCGACTATCTGGATATCTTCGGAGGTGACTACCGGTATAGGGTCGGACGCCATAGCCTCGAGAACTTCTGGCGAAAGACATCCATTTCGTATGGTCCATTCCATCGCCTCGCGGGTTTCCCGCTCAGCGCGAAGCTGGGCATAAAGCGCCAGGATTAGTCGGTCACGAGCATCAAATTGACTATCCTGTGAATTTACTGAAATGTGGGCCATAGCCAATGCTCCATTATTATCCGATACCGCCGCCGCCTGTTGCGCCATAGACTTCGCCATTGATGAAACTTGCTTCTTGCGAGGCGAGCAAGACATAAATGGGGGCTAACTCAACGGGTTGACCCGGTCGTCCGAAATCACTGTTTTCACCAAAATGCCGTACCTTTTCATCTGGCTGGCCACCACTTGGCTGTAGAACTGTCCAGAAGGGTCCAGGTGCTACGGCATTAACACGAACGCCTTTCTGTATGAGTTGTTTGGAAAGCGCCTTGGTATAAGCAACAATGCCCGCTTTGGTGGTAGCGTAATCGAGTAGGATCGGTGAGGGATCATATGCTTGGATCGATGCAGTCGTAATGACAGAAGAACCCGCATTGAGGTGGGGGGGGTGCCGCCTGTGCAATCCAGTGAAGCGCATAAAGATTGGTTTTCATCGTTTTGTCAAAATCATCAGTCGACAATTCACTGATATCGTCTCGATATTGTTGTCTTGCGGCATTGATAACCAGAATATCCAACCCGCCTAAATCGCTGACGGCCATTTCGACCATATTCCGACACCAGACTTCGTCAGATATGTCGCCCGGAAGCGGTACACCGATCTTGCCCTCTGCCTTAATGAGTTTAATGACCGCTTCAGCATCTGGCTCCTCTTCTTCAAGATAGGAAATTGCCACGTCTGCGCCCTCACGGGCAAAGGCTATTGCAATCGCGCGTCCTATCCCTGAATCGCCGCCAGTAATCAAAGCTTTTCGTCCCACCAACCTTCCAGAGCCCTTATAGCTATTTTCTCCATGATCGGGCGCAGGAACCATCTTCTCGAGCAATCCGGGCAACGGGTGTGGTTGCGCCTCAAAGGGGGGAGCAGGATACTGAGCACGTGGGTCCTGCATTGTAAAGCGGTCCGCCATTGTCGTTCTCCTCAAAAGCAAGAATTAAGGATCGCTCGAAGCCAAAGTCGATGCGAACACTTGATTGTCTTTTAAGGTAACGTCTGCCGTCGTACGTCGTTCCACAATTCCAGATTGGTTGATGTTAGAGCATCTAGATTGCTCTCATTGAGTTTGATCAGGTTGCAATTTGAATAGTTCGAGCCCGTATCGTCCATACGCTTTCTGTAAAAGCATCAATCGTGGTTTCGGGGCAGGCTCTTCGTGGCACAAAATTGGAAGTGCTGAAGCATGACACACATCATTGTACGGTTAGAAGCAGCCGCTATTTTATGTTGCATTGCCAAAAAATTTCGATATCACAAATCTAATCACCACGGACCCGGTGAAACTCCGGGTGGCTCTTCTGGCCGCCAATCCGCCAGACCACGCAAAATCAGCATGTCTTTCTTTATCCCCACCGCTCGAGATAGCGCGTAGGTCATGCTTTGCGAGAATTTATCAAATGCTACTTTCTTCTATCCGCCGGGATTGGTCTGCCAATCCCACACGCGAAATGCTTGCCGGAGCTGTGGCGACATTTGCGCTAATCCCTGAAGTTATTGCGTTTTCCTTTGTTGCAGGCGTTGATCCTCAAGTCGGCCTGTTTGCATCTTTCGTCATTGGGATTGTGATTGCCTTCACAGGAGGTCGTCCGGCGATGATATCGGCGGCTGCAGGATCTGTGGCCCTTGTGGCCGCGCCTGTGGTCCAGACCTACGGATTGGCTTATCTTTTCGCGGCCGGTTTGCTCGCTGGATTGTTTCAGATTGTTTTCGGGCTTCTTCGCCTCGGCGTTCTGATGCGTTTTGTCTCCAAATCGGTTAGGACCGGTTTCGTCAATGCCTTGGCAATTTTAATCTTTGCAGCTCAACTACCTCATATTATTGGGGGAGACTTGCTGGCATATGGCATGCTGGCGGCAGGGCTTGCCGTTATTTATATAGCGCCGAGAATTACTACTCTGATCCCGTCTCCATTGATCTGTATCGTTGTTCTGTCAGCAGTTTCTTTTTTTATGCAGCTTCCTGTTATAACAATTGGTGATCTTGGGAAGCTTCCCGACTCCCTGCCGGTCTTTGGCTGGCCTGATGTCCCTCTTACGCTTGCAACCTTAAAAATTATCGCGGGGCCAGCGCTCGCAATAGCAATGGTTGGACTACTGGAATCGATGATGACAGCAAGCGTTGTTGACGATCTGACTGGTACCCCAAGTTCCAAAAACCGGGAATGCACCGGGTTGGGCCTTGCAAACACTGCAGCAAGCCTCTTTGGCGGCATAGCGGGGTGCGGCATGATTGGTCAGACAGTCAGTAATGTAAAATATGGTGGACGCGGCAGGCTTTCCACCTTGTTTGCGGGCGCTTTTCTGCTGATCTTGATCGTCGCGCTAAAGCCTTGGGTGTCTCAGGTACCAGTTGCTGCACTGGTCGCTATCATGGTGATGGTTTCTATTGACACGTTCGATTGGGGCTCAGTGAAAACGCTTTTCGTTCACCCAAAGATATCCAGCGCTGTCATGATAATGACTGTTTTTGTCACAGTCATCAGCTCTAACCTTGCTCTTGGCGTCGCCGTGGGCGTGATTTTGAGCGGGGTGTTTTTTACTTTTAAAGTTGCTCGTTTGCTGAAAGTGGAAACATATCTTGATGTCAGTGAGGCGCGAGTGCGGTATCAGGTAAGCGGACAATTGTTTTTTGCCTCTTCTGACATTTTTATCGATGCATTCGACATTGAGGAAGCGAGCGGTAAAGCAGTGGTGATTGACGTTTCACAGGCCCACTTTTGGGATGTCACCGCAGTCGCAGCACTCGATAAGGTGATAGAGCGTTTCAGAGTTCATCACATAGGAGTAAGCGTTCTGGGATTGAATGAGGCCAGTGCAACTTTGATAGGAAGCCTCAACTCCAACACGAACCTTAAGGAAATCTGATTTCCGTATTCAAATATGTGCAGTTCATCGCACCGATTGTGTTGTGATGAATTGCACATAAGGTAATAGGAAAATCAAGAGCATTCGGTATCTAACATCCATGACGGTGCCAATATCCGGAAAAGCCTAGTATGTTTCGGGCATTGCAGCCCAGATGATCGGGTCTTGGAATGTTCGCTGCAATCGGCCACAGCCCGGGTTATGCATGTGGGATTGGAGTCCGCTCTCGCTACCAGTAAATCCGCCTCAACCTCTCCAAAAGCCAGGGTTTCGCCGTCCATTTCGACGTTACGTCGATACGCCGAGACCACAGCTTCAAAACTGCAAATTAATCTGATTCATCCTTGATAAGACAGCGACCTCGTAAAGCCGCACTTGCAAGATTGGCTATGATTTTTTGGTAGGCACGCTGCAATTCAGGATTAATCCTTCAAGAGGCGGTACCCCTTTATTATACTGACTTCGACTGAGAGACATCAAAATGCTGCCTAATCTGCTGCGATTACAACACAACTGGTTGCCCGGCGTCAGAGCGGCTTTGTTGACGGGGTCCTGCAGATGACGGGTGGCAGCGGCATCACGTCATTGTGATGGCGAGGCAATTAACGACGGACGCCAACACCCTTTATGGTTTTCAGGGCAAGGTTGCCAAGTGCCCCCGAATGGACCCGCGGATTGTTCGTTGGCTTCTTAAATTTCGGCCTACAATCCTAAGCTGCCCGAAAGATCATCCTCGCGGACGGATGGATAACTCTGAAGCGCTGGCGCGACGCCTTTGCTGATTGCCAGCGGAAAATGAAGTCGGATATGTGATCCGCAAAAAGTAATTCGCAAATGACAGTTGCGCCACACTCTGATGTGGTAACTGCTGATTACATATTGTAGCAATCCATAGCCCGTGAAGTTAGGCTGGTTCATAAGTTTCGACAGTATTTTTTTATCAGCGATATTGATTTTCAGCACCGGATTTGCATAGATCCGCTAAGCTTCATTGTGCTGATTTCCACTGCAGGGAAATGACCTTAAACCTATCCGTTAATTGATCGGCTCAATAAATACTTTCATGATACTCTCGTGCCTACGCTTTACAAATAATATTTGGTTTTCGAAGCACCTTATTGCGCTGAGTGGCTAATTTTGAGGTCTTCGTTCAGCGACGCTGATCTGCGCTCCCACTTAATGAGCGAAAGCGGTTTAACTTATTTATCCAAGGGAACAGTGCTCGGTTTGCGAGGTTAGGAGCGCATCTAGTGAAAGGATGCCATTTTGAACCTCATCGTACCACAGGTTGAGAGTAACCAACACAATCCTATAATTTGCTTCTCACATCTTCGCTGGGATTTTGTCCTTCAGCGTCCGCAGCATCTCATGGCGCGATTTGCACGCGACAGGCACGTTTTCTTTTTCGAAGAGCATATTCCAACGGATCATCCTCTGCCTTATCTCGAACTTCATCCCTTTGAAGACACGGGCGTAATAGCAGTGCGCCCACGTATACCTCATGCGTTATTGAATGAGCATCTTCGCCGCACACTTTCAAAATTGCTTGATCAATTGATTTTCATGTCTGGAGGGAAGAAAAAGCCGTTGCTTTGGTTTTATACCCCCATGATGTATCCTCTTGCTGCGCATATAGAAGCAGAAGGGGTCGTTTATGACTGTATGGATGAATTATCCAATTTCCGTTTTGCGCCGCCAGAGATGCGCAGCAATGAAGAATTATTGCTGAGAAGAGCTGATGTTGTTTTTACGGGCGGATACAGCATTTATGAGGCCAAACGCCGCCAGCATTCAAATATCCACCCCTTCCCATCAAGTGTCGATGTTGCGCATTTCAATAAAGCGCGGCGAAATCAGCCTGTTCCTTTAGATCAACAGAGACTGAATGGTCCCATTTTTGGCTATTATGGGGTTATTGATGAGCGTATTGATCTTGGTTTAATTGATGTGCTTGCGAAAGCGAGACCCGATTGGTCCTTCGTCTTGATCGGACCTGTTTTGAAAGTTGCAGAGGCCGACCTCCCTAGAGCCCCTAATATCAGGTATCTGGGTCGCAAAGATTACAATGAATTACCCGCTTATGTATCTGGGTGGGATGTTGCTTTAATGCCATTCGCCATAAATGAAGCAACACGCTTTATCAGTCCCACTAAAACACCAGAATATCTCGCTTGCGGCAAACCAGTGGTATCAACGCCGGTTGCTGATGTCGTGCGCCATTACAACGATACGCCTGCGGTTCTAATCGCAGCCGGAGCGAGTGCTTTTTTAGAGGCATGTGAGCGGGCACTTGAGCTTTCCAATAATGGCAACTCCTGGCTGAGCCAAGTCGATGAAATGCTCTCAGCATCGTCTTGGGATAAGACGGCCGACAAGATGAAAACTCATATTAATTCGGTGATACTCAATGCCGTGAAAGCTCAGCCGACGTTGAGCATGCCCTCTGTATCCGCCTCGACACAGTCATTGCCATACGACTACTTAATCGTTGGTGCAGGTTTTGCTGGATCCGTGCTTGCTGAGCGTCTCGCATCGGTGGGAAAAAAGGTATATCTTTGTGACCGCCGCCCTCATATCGCCGGCAATACATACGATTTTTACGATGAAGCCGGTATCCTCGTTCACAAATATGGGCCTCATATTTTTCATACAAATAGTGATGAAATATTTGCTTATCTCTCCCGTTTCACGCGTTGGCGTCCTTATGAACACCGGGTACTTGCCAGCGTGCGCGAGAAATTATTGCCGATGCCGATTAATAGATCGACACTAAACGAATTATACGATGTTGATCTGCGTGACGAAGTGGAAGCGGAAGCTTTTCTTAAAGGACGGGCGGAACCAGTAACGGAGATCCGTACGGCAAAAGATGTGGTGGTCTCGCAAATCGGGATGGACCTCTACCGAGCATTCTTTGAAGGTTATACGCGAAAGCAGTGGGGGCTCGATCCGTCAGATCTGGACAAAGCAGTTACTGCTCGTGTGCCTACCCGTACCACGATAGATGACCGCTATTTCTTAGATGCGCATCAGGCGATGCCGCTCGATGGCTATACGCATCTTTTCGAGAACATGCTTGACCACACTAATATTCGATTAGCGCTCGGCGTAGATTATCGTGAACTGGATGTTTCACGCTTGGCATCCAAGACTATTTTTACTGGCCCGATTGATAGTTATTTTAACCACCGATTTGGTCCTCTCCCATATCGCAGTCTGGATTTTCGTCACGAGACGCTCGACTGCAAAGAGTTTCAGCAAGTGGCGGTTGTGAACTACCCATCTGAAACGGTGCCATACACGCGAATTACAGAATATAAACATTTAACAGGACAAACGCATGCGTTGACCAGTATTTCATATGAGTTCGCCAAATCGGAAGGTGAGCCATATTATCCAATTCCACGGCCTGAAAACCAGGTTCTTTATAAAAAATATGAAGCGTTAGCACATCAGCAAAGCGATGTGATTTTTGTCGGAAGGCTTGGGACTTATAAATATTACAATATGGATCAAGTCGTCGGACAGGCTTTATCTACTTTTCGCCGGCTAGTGAAATCGGAGACCGAGAGTTCTTCTAAGACCTTTGCTGCTGCTGAATGAACGGCGGGCCAGAAAATCATATGGCGCTCATGGATGACAACAATTTCCCGATCCGAATTCTGTTTGTTCTGGCTTGCCTGAACGATAGTTACGCCGAAGATGAGCTGCGTGTGTTGACGCAACATTTAAGTCCGTCTGAGTATCGGTTTGATGTCATTGTCTGCCTTGAAGAAACCGGCAATTTATGCGGTGGGAATATCCCGTTGCAGGTGCTTGGAATTGACGTCGATTGCGCGCCGTATAATCTCTCATTTGAGCATACAGTAAATTATCTCAGGCAAAAATTGACAGCCTATGATATGATCGTTTCTTGCCAAAACGTGGCAGATATATATCCCGCACTGGAAAACTTGCAATGGAGGCCCCCTTTAATTGAGTTCGTGGAGTTTTCAACTGAAACACGCAAGGCACCGAAACACTTCACAAGTCGCTTTGTCGTTAAATCGACCGCGTCGTTCAAAATAATCCCCGCCGACCAATTTGACTCAGGCGCGCAGATTACTGAAACATCATTTGCTTCCGAGGTTGAGATAGTCGGCGCTTGGAGGTCCGTTTTTGAGGATGTCCTTTCCGAGCGATGCCAAGCGTCAAAACCATCTGCTTTTTCGAGTTTTATTCAAGGCGGCTTCGAGTGCTCGACGCATAAGCGTGCCGATGGACGTCGTTTAGATCTGATCGCTGCGACGGAACATGATACGCATGTTTTTGGAGACTATCACCAACTTCGCCTGCACGGCATCACGACAGTGAGGGATGGTTTGCGCTGGCACTTGATTGAGCCGCATCCAGGTCGCTTCAATTGGTCAACATTGCTTCTAATGCTCAGTGCAGCACAGTCTACCAGCACTGAGGTTATTTGGGATCTTATGCATTACGGCTGGCCTGATGATCTCGACATCTGGTCGCCTGGCTTCGTTAATCGTTTCGCCAATTATGCCGGCGAAGTTGCACGAGTTATCAAAGCAGAAACTGATCTTATCCCTTTCTATTGTCCGATCAACGAGATATCTTTTCTAGCCTGGGGCGGCGGTGAGGTTGCCTACTTAAATCCGTTTGGAACTGAGCGTAGCTTCGAACTGAAAGTCCAATTGGCCCGGGCCGCTATTGCTGCGATGCACGAAATACTTGCTGTCGAACCACGCGCACGTTTCGTGCATTGTGAACCTGTAATCAATATCGTTGCCAGCTCGACACACATTGGCGACAGACTGAAAGCCGAGCATGCGAGGCAGGCACAGTTTCAGGCCTTCGATATGATTTCGGGATCTCTGTGGCCCCAACTTGGCGGCCAACCGCACCTGCTAGATATTACGGGTGTAAATTATTACCGGCAAAATCAATGGGTCCTCGGGGGAGGTACCATAAGCCAACCCGACGATCGTTATCGCCCCTTTCGCTCGCTCCTTGCAGAAGTCTATGCGCGCTATGGACGACCCATATTCGTTTCCGAAACCGGGATTGAGGGTGATGCGCGTGCCAGTTGGTTGGAGATGATTGCCGCTGATGTAATGGCTGCACGCAAAGCCGGTGTGCCCGTGGAAGGACTGTGTTTATATCCAATCATCGACCATTTTGGTTGGGATGATGATCGTGATTGCCCAAGTGGGTTAATGGGTAATACGTTTCAACAGGCAAGACGAGTTGAATATCAGCCACTGGTAGACGCGATTGCAAAGATTGTGATCCAAGGATCTCATGAACAAATGTAATTCTGTCTGGCGTTGAGAAATGCAGATTCAAGCAATCTGCTCAATTGACATTCATCAAACGGCTTTCGCGCCTCATATGAAGATATCTGTCGTCAAACTCGGCAAGATGAGTAAGCTTCTTCCAATTAAGTATTGTTAGATGGCTATCGTTGAAAGTCATAAAACCACTAGATCTGAGAACTTGTAGAGTGCGATTTATGTGTACTGCCGATAAGCCGGTTAGATCACTCAAATCGTCTTGGGTGAGAGGGAGATGGCAAGACGATCCCCGAGCGAGACCAGCCGATTCCATTCTGACCAGCATTTCGCAAAAAAAATGTGCGAGACGTGAAAGTGCAGGTCGGCTGGAGAGATTAATAATCCATTCTCTCATTATGGCAGCATCTGCAAGGGTAATTTTCCAAAGCGCGAACGCAAGTCGCGGATGTCGTGCACAGAGGCTACGAATATCTTCGTGCTCAGTATATTCAACTTCACAGTCCGTTGACGTGCGAATATCACAGTCCATCTTTTCGAGATGAAGACCCATAAGGTCGGGCATATCCCCCGCAATATGTATAGCCGCGAACTGGCGCTTTCCTCCGCGCGTTATTTTCGATGTCGTAGCCAATCCGCTCACAATGGTAATACAGCGACTTGGTTGATCACCTGTTTGGGCAAGGTCCGCGTTTGCACGAATGAACAGGTGACTGATCGGCAATTCATCCAACGCTTGCTTTTCGGTAGCAGTAAGAACCAAGCCGCCACTTAGAAGTTTTATCGAGTGTCTGAACTGTGAAACCTGTGACATGAATGCTCCTTTTCTCGGCGGGAGCATATCCACTCTCAGTCTTAAGCGCCTTCAGTGATACTTAAGATGTTGTGTCAGATAGGGCGCTAAAGGCTACAGTCCAGTGGGTTTAAATTAGCCACTTATAATGAAGAGAAAGAGACGCAATAAATACATATTCCCCCGTTTCGTCGCGCACCTTTACCCAATATTGCCGTGGGGAACCTCCGACAACATTGCTGGCCAGTTCGGGGAGAGCCGCAAAAGCTTCATTCTGGACATCTTCCCTTTGCATTTCCAAACCGACTTCGTCTCGAACTTCTGTCGCCCCATCAAACGTATCGAAAAACAAGCGCATAACTCAAAGCTCCTTTAACACCCCAATAGCGTAATCCTTTCAATGTTCCATCAAGAGCAGCTTTGAGAAAAAGGCGGAGCAAAGAAGCTTGGATTGCCTACGCACAACTTTATGGTCAGCACGAGTGCTTTTTGGAATTCGCAGGCATACACGCAAGCCGAACGTGACACTCAGATTGGTCCTGTGAAGCAAAATGAATTGAAATCAAAGTATTTATAGATATAATTGGAAGGGAGCCAAATTAAAATTCCAATCTATTTATAGTAAAACAATATCTATTGCGCTAGTTAATTGTATTATCATCAGTAATTTTATTCAAAAATCCAGGAACTTTTAAAATTTAAACCGTATTGTTTTTTTCCCCTAAGCGCTGGCATAACCCAGCTCGCGCTCGATGAAGACGGCTTTTGATAGTACCCAAGTTGCAGTCGCAAATAAGCGCTGCTTCCTCATAACTCACACCTTTGACCGCAATCAGTAATAATACTTTGCGATGATCAACAGGGAGTGTGTAGATTGCCGCCTCCACCTCCCGTGCGCGTATAGTCCATTCCTGCGAAGGTAGTATGCTTCGATTATCTGAAATGCATTCTTTCTTACCGGGAGCTTCTCGCGTGGATTTCTTGATCTGCGTGTAAAAAGAGTTACGCATGATTGTAAAAAGCCAAGACTTCAGTTGTGTGCCGGGCGTAAAACTGTCGATTGAGTTGAGTGCTCTTACGACTGTTTCTTGTACCAGATCATCCATATTAAACTGATTTAGATAAAAGGTGCGAGAAAATGCGCGCAAAGCAGGAAGCATTTCAATAATACTTTCTGATGTAGAACTATGTCCGTTGTTCATGGCTAACTCCTCCAAAGAGTACCAAGCTCAACGTCGCCTGTGCTGTAACGTTCCTTAGCCTAACAATTGTTAGGAGCGCATATAAAATGTGTTGTTGAGATGGTTCGCAAGCGACACTCTTACGGCGATCTCATTCATGCTCGACCTGCGTCAAGGCTCGCCATTAAAGAACGGTCTATCCGTCCAGATTCACAATGGCAGAACGAGGTTTTTCACCTAACTTCTAAAAATGCCGACGGTGATCTTCAAAACAATTTTCAAATGATTGGAACATTCGATCTTTAGGCAGGTTCGGAGGATCTAAATATTCATGAAGAAGATTGGATCAGACAGATGGCTAAAGAAAAAACCTTAGAAGACCTATTCTACGACACACTGAAAGACATCTATTTTGCTGAAAAGCAAATCTTGAAAGCGCTGCCTAAAATGGCCCGTGCTGCGCAGTCGGAAGAAGGTAAGGCAGGATTTCTACAACATCGGGATGAGACACAAGGCCAGATCGAACGTCTCGAACAGGTGTTTGAACTGCTTGGTAAACCCGCGCGGGGAAAAACATGTGAAGCCATTCAGGGGATACTTTCTGAGGGTGAGGAAATTATGGAAGAATATAAAGGCACCGCAGCCCTCGACGCTGGACTGATAGCATCAGCCCAAGCTGTAGAACATTACGAAATTGCCCGTTATGGAACACTGAAAACCTGGGCTCAGCAGCTCGGGCTAAAGGATGCGGTTTCGCTATTTGACGCAAATCTGCAAGAAGAAATAGCCACGGATCAGAAGTTAACCGCTTTGGGTGAAGCTTCTGCAAATCCCAAAAGTGTCAAGACGGCTGGTAAGTAAAATAAATCGAGCGCTGCCCGTATGTGCGGCCTTTTTAATTCGTCAGGATATTGGAGCGCGGTTCGATCGGATTGGATCCGATCAGCGCTCTGGTCATTTGTTTTCATGCGCATCTTTTCCGAAAACTGTTTCACACTTTTGGGGATGCGCTCTAAGCAAACTGTAAGTGTTTAAGGAACAAAAGCCATGGTCAGAAAATCTAGCATTCTCGGGGAAGCGGGTCATTCGACGGCTGCCAAAATTCATGATCAAACAATGCAACGTGGTAAGGGAGGGGACCTTCACCAGTTTTCGGATGACCAGAGACCGCTAATGACCACTGCACAGGGAGGACGAGTTCCGGACGACCTCAACACGTTGAAGATCGGTGATCGCGGTCCGGTGCTTATGGAGGATTTTCATTTCCGCGAGAAAATCTTTCACTTTGACCATGAGCGGATCCCAGAGCGTGTTGTGCATGCGCGGGGCTATGGCGCGCATGGCTATTTTGAGACGACAAAATCGCTAAGCGAATTTACGCGTGCGGATATTTTCCAGCGCGAGGGTGAGAAGACACCTGTTTTCGTGCGATTTTCTACCGTGGCAGGATCAAAAGGCTCATTTGACCTTGCCCGCGACGTGCGCGGCTTTGCTGTTAAAATGTACACGAAAGAGGGTAATTGGGATCTGGTTGGCAACAACATCCCGGTATTTTTCATCCAGGACCCTATACGCTTTCCCGACCTGGTCCATGCCGTCAAAGAGGAACCTGACCGTGCGTTTCCGCAGGCGCAATCGGCCCATGACAATTTCTGGGATTTCATCAGCCTGACGCCTGAATCTATGCACATGATCATGTGGACAATGTCGGACCGTGCCATCCCTCGCTCGTTCCGCTTCATGGAAGGTTTTGGCGTTCATACGTTCCGCTTTGTAGATGCGAACGATGAGTCAACCTTCGTCAAGTTCATCTGGAAGCCGAAGCTTGGTCTGCAATCAGTCGTCTGGAACGAAGCGGTAAAGATCAATGGCGCGGATCCGGATTTCCACCGTCGCGACCTGTGGAACGCCATTCAGTCTGGGGACTTTCCCGAATGGGAGCTGTGCGTTCAGCTCTTCGATCAGGACTTCGCCGACAATTTTGATTTTGATGTGCTCGATCCGACCAAGCTTATTCCAGAGGAGATTTTGAAACCAATACCTGTCGGCAGGCTCGTACTCGACCGCATGCCAGACAATTTCTTCGCAGAAACTGAGCAAGTTGCATTTATGACGCAGAACGTGCCCTCTGGCATCGATTTCTCTAACGATCCACTTCTACAGGGTCGTAATTTTTCGTATCTGGATACACAGCTTAAGCGCTTGGGTGGTCCAAACTTTACACATATTCCGATCAACGCCCCTAAGTGTCCATTTCATCATTTCCAGCAGGATGGCCATATGGCCATGCACAATCCAGTTGGGCGGGCGAATTACCAGCCCAACTCCTGGGGAGAAGGACCGAGACCCGACCCCCAGCGCGGCTTTCGCTCATATGCTGCGACAGAAGACGGGCAGAAGCTACGCCTGCGGCCGGAAGGCTTTGCCGACCATTACAGCCAGGCGCGCCAATTCTATTTGAGCCAGACGGCCGTGGAGCAGAAACACATTGTAATGGCACTGACATTCGAACTTTCCAAGGTAGAAACCCCGATTATCCGCGAACGTGTCATTTCCCACTTGTTAAATATCGATGCAACGTTAGCCGAAGCGGTGGCGGATAAACTCGGCATTCGCGATATGCCGAAGGCTGCGGAATCCGCCGTACCCGTGCGCGATGATCTCGTGCTATCGCCGGCGCTCAGCATCATCGAAAATGGCCCCAACAGCTTTAAGGGCAGAAAGATTGGGATTCTCGTCGCCAATGGATCTGATCGCAAAATCATCGAGGCAATACGCCAAGCTGCCAACAAAGAGGGCGCGATGGTTGAACTGATTTCGCCAAAGATCGGCGGCTTTGAAGCGTCCGACGGTGAATGGATCGAAGCCGACCATATGATCGATGGCGGGCCGTCAGTTCTGTTTGACGCAGTTGCCTTGGTCCTTGCCGAAGAAGCTGCAAACCGACTGACAGGCGAGGCCACGGCACGCGACTTTGTTGCAGATGCATTCGCACACTGCAAATTCATAGGCTTTACTGCGGGCGCGATGCCATTATTGGCAACGGCCGGCGTTGAAACCGACTTGGACGAGGGGATAATACCAGTTGATAATGCAAAAGCAGCCTCGGAATTTGTAACCTCGTGCCGCAAGCTCCGGATTTGGGCGAGGGAAGCTGCCGTCAAGCTCTGAGACTGAGCTTTGTCTAGGGGCGGCTAGCTGCTTTCATACCAAGACAGAAGCGGTCCGGCGTAAGCCGGGCCGTTTATGGTGCCACATTCCAATCCAAACGGATGATTGCCTATGAAGACTATTGCCATTGTCGGTGCGGGCCCAACCGGGATATATACCTTCTTCTCGCTGCTCAAATTCGCAGAGCCGATGTCTATCTCGATCTACGAGAAGGAAAAGGAAGCGGGTGTTGGCATGCCTTACAATGACGATGAGAACAGCCGGATGATGCTTGCCAACATCGCCAGCATAGAGATTCCACCGATAAAGTCGACCTATCTCGACTGGCTACGTGAACAGGATGAGACGCTTCTTTCACGGTACAAGGTCAGCAAGGCATGTCTACTCGATCGCCAATTCCTGCCGCGAATCCTGCTCGGTGAATATTTCCGGACTCAATTCCTAGGACTTGTCGTGACAGCTCATAAAAAGGGTTTTGACGTGGAAGTTCATGAATCGTGCGCCGTAACGGATATTGAAGCTACAACCGACGGTGTGAAGCTCTGGTCTGAAGGCAAATTGGTTTCCAAACTGTTTGATCTCGTCGTCATCGCCACGGGGCACACATGGCCCGATAACGAAGAAACAACCCGCGGTTACTTTCCAAGCCCTTGGTCCGGACTGCTCGATGCTAGAATCCATGCTTGCAAAGTGGGCATTATGGGAACGTCGCTAAGCGCGATCGATGCAGCCATGGCGGTTGTTGTCCAGCACGGAAACTTCATCGAAGAGGAGGATGAAGACCTGCGCTTCGATATTGACCAGAGCAGTGAAGGGCTAGCCATAACTCTTATGTCACGTTCGGGAATTCTTCCCGAAGCAGATTTCTATTGCCCGATCCCGAATGAGCCTTTGAAAATCGCCTCTGAGCAGGCGTTTAATGAAGAGATCGAAATCGGTGCCAGTGGCTTACTTGACCGGATATTTGCCTTGGTCGCGCGGGAAATGGAAGAAGCCGATCCGGCATGGAGCGAGCGCATTTCACTTTCAAAGCTTAACGCTGACAGTTTTTCTGATGCATACTTTGCCGACCGACAAAACCATGACGCGTTCCGCTGGGCAGAATACAATCTCAAAGTAGTCGAGCGTAACAAGCGTGAGAAACATACCGTCCCCTGGCGCTATGCAATCCTTCGTCTGCATGAAGTGGTTCAGGAAATCGTCCCCTTTTTAGATGAAAAGGACCGGGAACGGTTCGATAACGGTTTGTGCAAAGTATTTGTCGACAATTATGCTGCCATTCCCTCTGAATCGATCCGCAGATTGCTGGCGCTGCGCAAGGCTGGCCTGATCGAAGTGGTTGAGCTTGGGCACGATTACGATATAGACGTTACGGACGATCAAACGACCGTAGCCATTGGCCCAGATAAGAGGACCTTTGATGTGTTCATCGACGCGCGCGGCCAAAAGCCCCTTACATTCAAGGACCTGCCGTTCCCATCCTTGCGACGGCAACTTCTGTCATTTGGGGAGGATATTCCCGATGTAAGTGATGACTACACCCTGCGGACACCCCAGATTGCCTGCGGAAAGATTGCATTCGGCGCGTTGCCCTATTTGATGCACGACCGCCCCTTCGTGCAAGGAATTACAGAAAGTGCTCAAATTGGCGAGGCTATATCCCAAGCTGCTGCAGTACATGCCAAGCGAACAAGTATATAAATGCCATTGATAAATATTTAGCACCGCATTCAAGGGTATGACTAGGGCAGCCTATTTAATTTTTCACCGCAATAGAAGTAAGGGTGCTGTCATGTCTGGATGGCGCCCGTTTGGCAATATGATTGCGGTATTTGATGTTCATGAATGAGCAAGCCCCGAAGCACAAAAACCATCGCTTTCCCATTTCGATCGTAGCGCGTGCAGTCTGGCTGTATTTCCGGTTCAATCTCAACCTTCGTGAAGTTGAAGAAATGATGCTTGAGCGTGGCGTTGAGGTTTCTTACGAAACCATCCGCCGATGGTGCCGGTCACATGCCTCTTTGCTCACCGCGCGATTACGCCGCAAGACACCCTCGGCCAGTGATGTCTGGCAGCTTGATGCAGTCGTTGTTAGCATCAGCTGGAAAAAATGCTTGTTATGGCGCGCCGTTGATCAAGATGGCTATGTGCTCGATGAGATTGTTCAAACCCGCCGTAACACCAAGGCAGCTAAGCGTTTGCTGGTTAGGCTTTTGAAGAAACAGAGCGGTGCGCCTAAACGTATCGTCACCGATAAGCTGCGATCCTATTGTGCTGCCAAGCGTCAGCTCATGACTAACGTCGAGCATCGCTCGCATAAGGGACTGAATAATCGAGTTGAGAATTCGCACTTGCCGTTTCGCAAACGAGAGCGAACTCGACAAGGGTTGCGGTCAATCGGGTCACTGCAGCATTTCGTATCAATCTTTTCAGCCACTCGAAACCATTTTGTTCAAGCCAGTTCCATCCGTTCAGCAGGCTTAATCCGAGCGCATCGCAAGAATGCTATCGCTAAATGGAACGCCGTCGCGCATCAGCTTGCTTGATCCTTGACAGCAACTTGGCCGCTTCAGTACGAGGTGACTTCAAACAATGTGACAGCACCGTTTAGGTAACAGTGCCCCCCGAAGCGGTCATTCCGCCGGTGGTTGTGACCCGCCGATTATCCAACCTAAGCGATTCAGCCGCCGCTCAAGATGAATTGTCCTTTCAAAGCTACCTGTACTCCCCTTGCTGGCCTAAGCCGTGGGAACGGTTCCCCCGTCGATGACATATTCGGTGCCGGTGATTGACGCTGCGCGATCCGAGGCGAGGAATGCGATCAGGTTGGCGATTTCCACTGGGTCGGCTGGCCGCCCCAGTGGAATGCCGCCGAGCGAATCCATGATGATCTTGATGCCGCCCGCAAAGTCGGTCCCGGCTTCGCGGGCGAGACGTTCACCAAGCCCCTTGGAGGCTTCACCGGCGATCCAGCCGGGGGATACACGCACCACGCGCACACCCTTCGGCGATACCTCCTTGGAAAGGCTCTTGCTGTAGGTCGATAGGGCCGCCTTAGCCGCAGCATAGGCGGTCGTCGCTTCGGGCAGCGGCAGCCGGTTCTGGATGGAGGTCACGTGAATGACGACACCGCTGCCTTGGGCCAGCATAACGGGCAATAGTGCACGGTCCAATCTGACGGCAGGATAGAGGTTGAGGTCGAACGCCTTGCGCCACTCATCCTCGTTAAGCGCGGCAAATCCTCCGCCGGGTGCCGACGAACCGCCGAGCATATTGACCAAAACATCGATCCCGCCGAGGTGTTCGTGCACGGCGTCGGCCACCAATGCACAGCCGGCTTCAGTCGCCAGGTCGGCTGCGACAAAGCTCTCTGTTGGAAGTGGATCGGGCTTGGTGCGTGCTGTTGTTAAAACCCGGGCGCCCAGCTCACGAAATAACGCCACGGATGCAGCCCCCGCACCGCGCGTGCCAGAGGTAATAAGAACACGCTTGCCGCTCAGATCAAGAAAGTTGCCCATCAGTCGATCTCCAACAGGCTAATCTTGTGGTCAGCGAGGGTGAAAGCGAAGTCCAGCACGACGGGGCTGCTAGGAAAATCGCCGCTGACCCTGCAGCGGACGATGACGCGGTCACCATCCAAAATCTGCTCGATCGGTTCGGTGACGAGATCGGCGTATTTTTCGGTGGAGCTGAGACGCCAGGCGAGGATATCCTCGTGTCCGGTGTGCACAGCACGCTCGTCCTTGACGACCGCGTCCGCCGCGAAGCTCGATGTGAGGGCAACGCGATCCGTGCCGCGGTCTGCGGCAAAATAGGCTTCTATGGGGCTGGGAAGTTGCATCAGGGCATTCCTTGTTGTGATGCCAATGATATACGCCTGGATCGCAACTCAGATAAGTGGGATAAAACGCCATGCTTAGATGAAAGGAACGGGACATTGTATCGAGCAGCACTGATTGATCTGCAGGCCGTCATCGCTGTGGTGCGCCGAGGCTCTTTCCGAGCGGCCGCGATCGATCTGGGTCTGTCCAGCACGGCGTTTAGTCACACGATTGCCAAGCTAGAGGCCGGATTGGGCGTGCGCCTCTTTAACCGTACCACGCGGAGCGTATCCCTGACTGACGCGGGCCGCACTTTTGTCCAGCAGATTGCCCCTGCGCTCCAGGACATCGGCGACGCGATGGAGGCGGTGCGGGCCCAACGGCAGAAACCGTCCGGCGTGTTGCGCATTAATGCAGCGAACACGGCTGCCCGGGAAATCCTCTCACCATTGCTGCTGGAGTTTCTGGCCCGCTATCCGGACATGGAAATCGACTTGGTGACCGAAGGACGATTGGTTGACATTGTGGCGGATGGTTCGATCTAGGCGTCCGGACCGCCAACTTAGTACCCAGCGATATGATCGCTGTTTCGTTGGGATGGCCGCAGCGCTATGCGGTGGTAGGGTCGCCCGCCTATTTTGCAACGCGTCCAATTCCACAGACTCCAGCAGATCTTTATGCCCATCGTTGCGCGCGGGTGCGCCTACCAAACGGCGCGCTATATCGCTGGCAGTTTGAAAAGCAGGGCGAAAGCGTGCAGGTCGATGTGCGCGGGCCGATTACGCTGGATGAAGGCACACTGTCTCGTCAGGTCGCGCTGAGCGGATTGGGGCTAATCTATATCCATGAATATTCTGTCTTGCCCGACATTGATGCGGGGCGATTGATCCGCGTGCTTGAGGACTGGACGCTGCCCCTTCCGGGACTTTGCATCTACTACCCCGGGCGCCGCAATCTGTCCGCTGGTATGCGCGCTTTCATTGCTTTGGTGCGCGAGCTGGCAGCAATGCCATCACTCCATGAAAACAATAAAAGGGCCGGATCGGCTTAAACCATGCCGGATTGCATCAAATGGTAGATCCGAGCCGCGAAATCGTGAGTTAAATGATGTTACCCAAGCAGTCAGGAAATGTCCGCTGTCTGCAATCTTTCATCTAAAACCGCCAGCCCGCAATCAACCCCGTTTGGGGCACGAGAAATTGTGCCCATACCGCGCTTCAAGCCCCGTCTCGGTCGTCGGACTTCAACGAGGAAAGATTCTTGACTGGCAATCAGATGATTGGATCGATGATTTTAGTAATTGATCACATTAATCTTTATTAAAGCCAACCGTGAAATTGATAGCACTGTTTCACTATTAACTGTGAAGCGGCTCGTAAAGGTGTGCGCCGGCTTTATCTGCCGCAACCTTTAAACGTTTGTCTCGGGTCCAAAGTGATGTTCGCCGGTCGAGGAGAACTGAGGCCAGCAGTTGAGCATCAGTATAGCCAATACCCATGCTAAAAATGCTGTGCTTTTCAATCATGGTCATGACTTCGTCATGTGTTGCGACTTGAGCTTCACGCTGCACCTTCAAAAAGGCCAATACACTGGTCCTGTCTCGGAGACTGCCCAGCGCAAGTTCGCCAATAATCGCTGGATGACAAAGCAAAAGATCATCACCGATAATCCTAATAAGCTCATTGTCGCCACCGCGGAAGTGGTCAATCCAAATTGAAGTGTCTGCTAGTATCACTTCTCCACGGAGCTCCGGCGACGAGGGGCTGCTTCAACGTCCGGCATCGTGCCTCCAAGGGCGATCAGGCGTTTACCAGTCTCCATTCGCACGAGTGTCTCTAGCGCTTGTCGGACTAAAGCGGCTGTCTCTTTCGTGCCGGTCAACAATCTAGCTTTTTCTAAAAGAGTGTCATCAAGGTTGATTGTTGAGCGCATAATCGGTCTCCCTACTTAAACGTCATAAATAGCACCAAATGATGCTGATATCAACATGCTTCTGTTTACTCACTCTAACGATCAAGACGGGTAGTTTAGAACAAAAGTATTCAACAGTTTACAAACGCCCGAGATACCCCGGGTGTTCTTGACTCTACGTCAATATCTTCCGGAAAGCGCATATAAAAGATCAGTCCGTGCCACCCATTGGGCCTCGGTTTCAAATCCGCCAGTTCATGCCCGCTTTAAAGGAACCGATGTTTCTGGCTTGGACCAGAAACAATAGATCGCCAACGAATCCGCCCCGTTTACTCTGATGGCAGGTGTATTGCACCATTATCACTCGCTTCGGCGCAGCCACGCTTTATTAAAAGCGAACGTTTGATGGCGAGCCGCTGCGCAAGGTTGATGCAGTTTATCACGAACCGCGGTTTGTGCCCGCTAACAAGAAGAGGGGAGGCGTGACGCAGTTTCGCCGCTGAGAAATGTCAGCTTCGCGTCTTATTGCAAATACTACGGTACAACTCACACGCACTACAAAGCGGCCATTTCACTAATCGTGCTGTTACGGAATGTGATAGGGATGATAGCAGCTGTTGCGCAGAGCATTCTGGTCTAGCGAATTAAATTCAGTTCCATGGCGGGCCTTCAGCCCATTCCTTGCGCAGCATCTCTACAAATTTGCGGACTTTTGGCGAAACGTGGCGACGCGTGGGATAAACAGCGGTAATTGGCATTTCTTCGCGGCGGAACTCCTGTAGGACGGGTATAAGGCGGCTATGCTTTATGTCTTCACCGACAAGGAATGCGCCAAGCTGAACAAGGCCCAGGTTGTTAAGGGCAGCATCGCGGATAGCCTCGGTGTTATTCAGTTTTAAGTTCCCTTGGACCACAATGTCTCGCTTATCTCCATCTATCTGGTAACGCCATGGCACTGATGCATTTGCATAGGTGAACACAATGTTTTTATGATTTTGAAGGTCCGCTATGTTTCGCGGAATTCCATGTTGTTGCAAATAGGCTGGCGTTGCACAGGTGATAAAATGATGAGGTGCCAAAACCTGTCTGATCAGGCTGCTGTCAGTCGGCCCCCCAATGCGAATAGCAACATCAATTCCATCGCTGACGAGATCGCAATAATCATCCGAGAATGTGACGTCCGCTTCAAGGCCTGGCCAAAGGGCAAGAAATCGTTGAAGAATAGGGAGAACGTGCAATCGACCGAAAGCTGTTGGGATATCAAGGCGAAGACGTCCTTTGGGAATCTGATTGCGTTCAGCCAGTGTCGCTTCGGCATCATCAACTTCGCACAGAATGCGCAAAGCATGATCGTAGAAGAGTCTACCTTCCTCGGTCAGGCTAACACTACGCGTCGTGCGATGAATTAACCGAGTGGCGAGATTTTCTTCAAGTCGGGTAATGCTCTTTCCGACAGCAGATCGCGTGAGGCCCAGCTTTTCTGAAGCCTGAGTGAAGCTTCCGGTATCGGCAACACGAACGAAAGCCAGCACATCTCCGAAATGATCGAGCATTGTGTCCAGTTTGTCCCATCTGTTGCAGTTTTAGGCTACTTTATCAATTTCTAGTACCTAGTAAATCCCTCTGTTCATAGTTGAGGCGGTGTTCAGTCGCCTTGCAACAGAAGGTAGCCACTATGGGACAGATTATAGAGCCAAAACATACCACGACGCATGGAGGATGGGCATCCGTCTGTGTTCTAGGCCTCACAACCTTTGCCGTTGTGACGACAGAAATGCTGCCTGTCGGACTTTTGACGTCGATAGCATCGTCACTGGAAATTTCAGTAGGAACCGCTGGACTGATAATCTCGGTTCCCGCGTTTCTCGCGGCATTTTTTGCTCCCTTCGTCGTCGTTATGGCGGGTGACATCGACAGACGGCATATTCTTGCTGGTCTGCTCATTGTGTTGACTGCGGCCAATATCGCCTCAGCCATCGCTCCATCATTTCTCTGGCTTCTTGCGGCTCGCGTTGCTGTTGGGTTTTGTATGGGCGGCATTTGGGCAGTAGCTGGTGGACTTGCGCCAAGGCTGGTGCCAGCGCAATCAATCGGCACTGCGACTGCAGTCATCTTCGGTGGGGTCGCAGCCGCATCAGTGATGGGGGTGCCGATTGGCGCGCTGATAGGAGATGCCGCCGATTGGCGGTGGGCATTCGGTGTCATGGCAGGGTTCAGCGCATGTGTTCTCGGAATTAGTCTGTTCGTCCTGCCTGCTTTGCCGATTAGTCAAGCTATTGGACTTAACCAGATTACGAGTGCGTTAAAGGTTCTGCCGGTTCAGCTTGGCCTTATACTCACGCTGTTGATCTTCGCAGGACATTTCATGGCTTACACATTCATTGGGCCAATATTGCAGGAAATCTCTAAGGTCTCGCCCGAATGGATCGCTGCGCTGTTATTCCTCTACGGGGGAGCGGGAATTGCAGGAAATTTTCTTGCCGGATCATTTGCCGTTCAAAGACTCACTACTACGCTCTTCATTATTAGCATTGGCCTCGTAGTAGAAATTCTAGGGTTTGCAGTTCTTGGTGGGACGCCTGCTGCGGGCATCGGAATCCTTGTCTTATGGGGGCTTGCCTATGGCGGAGTGTCCGTCACCTTACAGACTTGGATGATGAAAGCAGCACCTTCAGCCATTGAGATTGCAACTGCCCTTTTCGTATCAGTCTTCAACATCGGCATCGCAACAGGATCGTTCATTAGCGGGCAAGTTGTCGATCGCTTCGATCTTCACGTAAACCTCCTCGTCGCCGCCACGTTACCTGCATTTGCGCTGCTGCTTTTACTCATAACGCCTCGGAGATACTTAATTGACCTATGATATTTTTGAACTCGGCGACATCCAGTTGCAATCAAAGCGGTGCATCCGTAATGCAAAGCTGGCTTACAAGACTTATGGTACCCTGAATAATGCCAAGGACAATGTAATCGTCTATCCGACGTCATTCGCTGGAACACATGAGGATGCGGCATGGCTAATCGGGCCGGGACGCGCTCTTGATCCCGATAAATACTTCATCATTGTACCAGATATGTTCGGTAACGGATTATCCAGTTCGCCCAGCAACACACCTTCGCCAGCGGGCGCGGGCAGCTTTCCAAATGTGACAATTCACGACAACATCAAACAACAACATCGTCTTCTGACCGACAATTTTGGTATCGAAACAATACAACTTGCCATAGGCTGGTCGTTGGGCGGTGCACAGGCGTTTGAATGGGCGTCCGCTTTTCCAAAAATGGTTAAACGTCTTTTTACGTTTCAAAGCGCCGCGCGAACATCGCGACACTTCTACTTATTCTTTGATAGCGTGCGAGCAGCTATCGAACTGGATGCTAACTTCGACAAAGGTTTTTATAAAGAACAGCCTCAAGGCGGCTTACGCGTCGCCGCGCGTATCTATGCAGCGTGGGGCTTCTCGCAGGCATTTTTCCGAGAGCGGCTTGATGAACAGGCACTGGGGTTTGCTTCGCTTGACGACTTCCTGATCGACTTTTGGGAAGGATGGTTTCTGAAGCGAGATGCAAGCAATATCCTGTCACATTTGTGGACCGGTCAAAATGCCGACATCAGTGCAAACGAAACCTATCACGGCGATCTTGATAAAGCGCTCGCAAGCATTCAGGCCGACACGATCATTATGCCTTCATCAAGCGATCTATACTTTCCAGTCGAAGACGCGGCCCGCGAAGTATCACAGATTCCGAAAGCCGAATTGCGGGTTTTGGAATCTGTATGGGGTCACGTTGCAGGTGAAGGCATGAACGATGCTGATACGGCTATCATTGAGAATGCGATTGCTGAGCTTTTGAACAGATAAAATTTTGAGCGTGAACGGCACAAGCAAAACATTCGTTCTGATCGAGATCCAGTGCCGCTTCGCGCTTTAAAGCTGCCATAGGCTAAAGAAGCCAGGAATGTCCGTAATGGGGTCCATTTTTTGCAACTTTCTGGGGTGAATTCCTACCTGGCCGGTTTTGGGTGCTGGATCGAAAAAACCGCCGTTCAACTCACCGCCGTATTAGAAACGTGACGCGTCATCGTTCCAGACTAGTAAACTGAAAGCGCTTCCACATTCGTGTCATCACCGCAATGCAGACGATATTTCAGCGTGCTGATCCGGCCTGTCAACAAGTCAAGGATGTAGGCGAATATTGAGCGCCCTCATCTCGCTCGTTCAATTAGCATCGAGGCTGGTCACTCGAACATTTTGTCGATTACGGCTTGTTCGGCTTCCTCCCATCGACGCACGTCCTTAGTCACCTGCTCAATCTCTTTGTCACTGAGGTGGTGCGCACCGTCCTGGTCGATACGACATAGACTGAATGGCTTACCGACGGTGGGGGACGTAAGATCAAGCGCTTCCAAAACACGCAGAACGGCCGCGCAACCGAAGCGCAGCGACCGCTCGGTCAAATTATAGTGAGACAGAAGCGAGCCGGCTTGCTGTGCCATAGCCGCACCGCTGCCGATCGCGTGGAATCCGATATCAGCGTGGTGCCCGATCATGCCAGAAGGTGTTATCTCAACGATCCACGGCTCACCTTTGCGCCACCCGGCAGCCATCACGTAGGCCGATGGCGAGCCGCCACCTTCCTCGCCCGGAACGTCCGAGATGAACGTGTCGTAGTGATGGCGCAGGATCGGGAGCACCTGTTCTTGCAACGCGCGGCCGATATCCGGGGCCTCCAGAATAGCCGCACTGTTTTCATTGAAACACCGTTTGACGTCGAACAGCACTGATCGCGCGCCACTTCCGCCCCAAGCCGCTAGCTCTCCCAAAGGGTGCAGCTTCTCGGCCGGGTATGTCATGCCTCTCCCCTTTTCGGTAATCTGAGAGTCAGAGCCAAGCACTACTCCATCTTGGCAAACGGTAGCAAGGACGACGGTCATTATTTCAAACCTCTCGAGTCGTGTGTTCCGGAATATCCGGCTGGATATACATTAGCCGCAGTTCGCTTTATAACAACAGCGCGATGCAGCCTGAAGTTGTTCTTAATAAGAATAACCTATTTTTCCTTCTCGACTTTGAGTGTAGAGAGAACAAGCGTGTAGTCGTATCGTTCCCACATTTTGTAGTCTAAAGGTGCTGGCAAGGCTCTAGCGCCCCGAGCGCTCGAGATGAAGGAAATATATGTGCTAATCTCAGAATTGAATTTCTGAGACAAAATTAAATCTGTGCGCAAGGCGAAGAGCTAAAGGCAGGTTACAGATCGTCTTGGCAATACGTCTAATTGCAAATTTTGGCAGAAGGCGGTCGTTAGCTACATCCAATAAGAACGCCAGTGATGCGCTTTAAACCGGACATTGCGGCATTCATTGCACTTGCCTGCTAGCAGCCAACGTCTTTGTTGAGGAAGCACGTCGCTTGGGCGTCAATAACGGTCATTACCGCTTTGAAACCCAAGCACCAAACACGGGAAACTGACGCTTCACTTCTTGAGACTCTTGAGTGGGGTCTTGGCCAACGATCTGAACCAGCCCGAAGGTTGCCATTCGGAAAGTTCGCCAATCTCGTTCAGGATTGTCCATCGTTCGATCAATATCCACCCCCTCGTGTCGTCGATTTTCGCGGCGAATTCCGTCATTCGAGCCGCCAGCGCCGTCGTCTCAACGAGGAAGATGTCGTCCGAAGGACTCGCTTCGGATTTGCAGACACCTGGCGGCGGCGTTGGTGCATGGATGCGTTTTTGGTCAGAATCCGGTCTTTGATGTTAGTTTTATGCGATTGTTCTGTCACGCGGACGGAATTCGGGCGTGCACAGTTAAGCATCCGGTTGAGAATACGGCATCCGAGTACGATTTCGGTTTGTTGATTGAAAAATTTGCGTGAGCGCATCCGGTTGCCAATAATGGATTTGTAACGGCCCATTGATGTCTCTGCTTTGGCTCGTCTGCTGTCAATCGGCCCTTTAATTGCGGATTGTTGTCAAGCATCCTCTTAAATTCAACGACGGCAATGCGGTAGCGCTCGCCCAGTCGAAACTGGTCGGGATAGTGAAGGCGGGGTGAGCGCG
>Ga0213829_1000684_pt1 | contig 29403 bp, 33 predicted proteins | sample MC6MC0896MG_FD_180665 | JGI IMG/M metagenome (GOLD analysis project Ga0213829, IMG submission 180665) | Enriched soil aggregate microbial communities from Iowa State University, Ames, United States - MC6-MC0896-MG | ecosystem: Environmental > Terrestrial > Soil > Unclassified | place: USA: Iowa...
CAGAGAAGTTAAGCCCGATTGCGCAGATGGTACTGCATCTTAATGTGGGAGAGTATGTCGCCGCCTTTTTTTATAAACCTTTCATTGAAAAATGAAGGGTTTTTTTATTTACCATAAGTGCGGCGTGTCCCTACGGTCGATCCGCCGCCTTTTTTTAGAAGTCCTTTACAGCAATGTAAAGGACTTTTTGTTTTGTAATATTTCTTTTTTGACCACAGATTGCACGGATCTACACTAATTTGATTGATACTCAATATTCAAACATCCAGCATCGAACACCAAACACCCCGCAATAGGGATAGAGCGACTGTTGGAGCTCTTTGTTTTGAAAAACAAAAGCGACTCGCGATAGCCCGACCTGTAGCGATAGCGGAAGGAATTGCCCAAATTAACCATAAAAAAACTCCTACAAATGCAGGAGTTATTGTAGGTCTTTAAGAAAATCAAATATCAAGTTGCTTTCATAGCCTTTGCGCATTAAAAAATCGATCCATTTACGTTTTTTTTTATCTAATGATGCTTCGGTTGTATTTTGCCATTTACGTTCAGCTAAAACGTAGAAATTACTTAAATAATCGGTTTCAATTTCTTTTAAAGCAGTTTTAATGTTGTAGGATGATATATCTCGGAACTTCAGTTCTTGTTCTATACGACGTTTGCCCCATTTTTTGAATTTATGTTTTCCTCGAGCAAAGCTTTTGGCAAATCGCTCTTCATTTAAAAAGTTGTTTGCGACCAAGTGATCCAAAATGTGGTCAATCGCGGTCTGAAACATCCCTAACGACTTTAATTTCATGGTAACTTCCTTATAGCATCGGTCTTGATAAGAACAATAATATTCTAACTTTTTTATGGCATCGTTTACAGAAATTCCCTGGTTGTTTTGCATTAGTTAAGTAATTCTTATTTGTTTTGAAAGAAAAAATCCTCTAACAGAGGATTTTGGGTTATTATTTTTCTTTATTGGTATTCGTTTCTTGATCTTCTTCTTCATTTTCTTCAGCAAACTGACTCATGATTTGATCGATTTCTTCTTCAGTTAATTCCTCTTCAACTTCGATATCTTCCAACAATGATTCAAACTTTTTAATGTTCTTTTTCATTCTTTTTGAAAGATCTTCATATTCACCCAGCAATTTTTTGTACGATTTAATTACCGATTTCTGTTTTTTTAACTGCTTATTTTGTTCTTTAAGCTTTTTCTTTAATTGGTCTTTTTTCATATTGATACGTTTTAGATCTATAAAAATAAGGAAAATACTTCTATATTAAAGCGTATTGATGTTAAGTTTTGAATTTTGATCTAATAAAAATGGATTAGAAAATAGTGTTGAATAAGCTAATAAATAACAAAAAAGCCCAACTTTTCAGTTGAGCTTTCTGTACCTGAGGTGGGAATCGAACCCACACTCCGAAGAACACGAGTTTGAGTCGTGCGCGTCTACCAATTCCGCCACTCAGGCTTTTTGCTTGAAATTGTGTTGCAAATGTAAACACAATATTATTTAAAACAAATAAAATATTAAAAAAAATGCGGTATCATTAAAATTATTTTTAAATTTGCACCCACAATACAACAAACAATAATAACTACTAAATTAAGCAACAATGAGTTACTTTGAACCTGAAGCAAAAGTATTTGCATGTTCGCAAAGTAAAGTATTAGCAGAAAAGATTGCCAAACATTACGGTGTAGAGTTGGGGCGTGTATCATTTTCGCATTACAGTGATGGTGAATTTCAACCATCGTTTGAAGAGTCTATCCGCGGATTACGTGTGTTTATAGTATGTTCTACTTTTCCAAGTGCCGATAATTTAATGGAATTGTTGTTAATGTGCGATGCTGCAAAACGTGCATCTGCTCGTCACATTACTGCAGTAATTCCTTATTTTGGCTGGGCACGTCAAGATCGTAAAGACAAGCCACGCGTACCGATAGGGGCAAAATTAGTAGCTAAAATGTTAGAAACTGCTGGTGCAACTCGTGTAATGACAATGGATTTACATGCAGATCAAATACAGGGATTCTTTGAAAAACCGGTAGATCATCTGTATGCTTCAACGATCTTTTTACCTTATGTACAATCGTTAGGTTTAGATAATTTAACCATTGCATCGCCAGATATGGGTGGTTCTAAACGTGCGTATGCTTATGCTAAATATTTAGAAAGCGAAGTTGTTGTATGTTACAAACAACGTAAAAAAGCCAATGTTATTGATACCATGGAATTGATTGGTGACGTAAAAGGCAGAAACGTTATTTTAGTTGACGATATGATTGATACAGGTGGAACATTGGCAAAAGCAGCCGATGTTATGATGGAACGTGGCGCATTAAGCGTACGTGCAATCTGTACACATGCCATTTTATCGGGCAACGCAGTTGAGAAGATAGAGAACTCAGCATTAACAGAATTAATCGTAACAGATTCAATTCCGTTGAAAAAAGAAAGCAGCAAAATACGTGTGATTAGCTGTACCGAATTATTTGCAGATGTTATGCACATGGTACAAAACAACACATCTATCAGCGATAAGTTTATCATGTAATTTTTTATTAATTTTTATATATTTAAAATGAAATCGATTTCAATTAAAGGACAAGAAAGAGAAAGCGTGGGTAAAGTAGCTACTAAAACTGCACGTAATGCTGGATTGGTTCCTTGCGTAGTTTACGGAGGAGAACAACCAGTACATTTTACAGCTGAAGAAAAAGCATTCAAAGGCTTGGTGTATACTCCAGACGTACACACTGTTGCAATTGATTTAGACGGTAAAAAGGTGGACGCTATTTTACAAGACATTCAATTTGATCCAGTATCAGACAAAATTTTACACATCGATTTCTATCAGTTACATGCTGATAAAGAAATCACTATGGAAGTTCCTGTTAAAGTTGTAGGAAACTCTAAAGGTGTTATGGCAGGTGGTGTTTTACGTTTAAATCAACGTAAATTAAAAGTACGTGCTTTACCTGCAAACTTACCTGATTTCGTAGAAGCGGATATCACAGAATTAGAAATGGGTAATAAATTATACATTACTAAATTGCAAACAAACAACTTTAAATTGTTGCAACCAGACAATACAGTAATTGCACAAGTACGTATTTCTCGTGCTGCAATGAAAGCTGCTCAAGAAGCTGCAAAAGCAGAAAAAGGTGGAGCAAAAAAGAAAAAATAATCAACGTTATTTTTATACAAAAAGCCTCGAATTTATTCGGGGCTTTTTTATGGATCTATTTTTTATTTGGGCAATTCCGCCGTTTACATTGCAATCTTTTTGTTCGTACCTCATAAAAGGATTTACACTTCAATCCCTTTTGCACACAAAAAAAGCCATTCTCGGTTAAGAATGACTTTTGGTGTGTATAATTAGTTTACTGTTTTTAAGTTCTTAATCCGTTCTTGGCTTCAAGATAATTCTTAAAGGTAGAAATATCGTTTAAAGATTCATCATCTTTAAATTGAACTTCACAACAATGCATACCGCTTATAAATTCCTTCTCTCCGTTCGGAAATTCATAAATCGTTCCGCCTTTGTCAGCCATGAAATGATGGCTTACAAACCAAAACTTAATTTCTTGCTTATTGTTAAGTGTAATAATTCCATACTGAACATCTTTATCAAGATTATATTGTACAGATTTATTCTTAGTTTTTAGATCTGTGAAATCAAAATTTTCTTCTGATAATTGTTTTTCTAAAAATCTTTCAGATTCTGTAGTGCAAGATATGCACAATAAAATCAAACCAAAAAACAGAAAATTTCTCAAGTAAACCTATGTTTTATCTATTCAATTTCAGAAACACGAATCGTGTTTACCATTCCTTTTTCATTTAAAGGCATCGATGCTAAATTAATCGTATAATCGCCATCAATAACATAATTGTTTTCTTTGGCAATTTGGTTAATGTCTTCAATAGTAACATCGGTACTTTCGTATTTATCGTACCAGAAAGCGGTTACACCCCAAAGCAGACTTAACTGCGTAAGCATATTTTTGTTTGATGTATAAGCTAAAATATGAGCATTTGGTCGCCATGCCGAAATTTGAAAAGCAGTGTATCCAGAATTGGTTAACGTATTAATAACCTTTGCTTCGATGCTGTTTGCCATAATGGCTGCGTGGTAACAAATAGATTTGGTAATGAAACGTTTTGTTTTAATTTTTGGATCGTTGACAGGTAGTTTAATCAAATCTGAATTTTCTACACTGTTAATAATCTGCGTCATTTTTTCGATTACCTGAACAGGATAATTACCAACCGATGTTTCTCCAGAAAGCATTACCGCATCGGCTCCATCCATTACAGAATTTGCAACGTCGTTTACTTCGGCACGGGTAGGTGTTAGGCTGGTAATCATCGTTTCCATCATCTGTGTGGCAATAATTACCGGAATACGAGCGTATTTTGCTTTATGAACCAATTGTTTTTGAATCAACGGAACTTCTTGTGCCGGAATTTCAACACCCAAATCACCACGAGCAACCATTAAACCATCGCAATGTGATACAATTTTATTGATGTTTGCAACAGCCTCTGGTTTTTCAATTTTAGCAATAATCGGAATTTTATGATCAGAATGTTCTTCAATCAGTAAACGTAAATCTTCTAAATCTTCTTCGGTTCTTACAAAAGAAAGAGCAATCCAGTCAACGCTTAATTTAATCGCGAAAAGAGCATCTTTTATGTCTTTTTCGGTTAAAGCTGGTAACGAAACCTTTGTGTTTGGTAAGTTTACTCCTTTTTTAGATCGTAACGGACCACCTTGAACTACAACAGCTCTCACTTCATGAATACCGTCTGTATCCAACACCGTGAAAATAAGTTTACCGTCGTCTAACAAAATGCTTTCGCCAGGATTTACATCTTGCGGAAAACTTTTGTAAGTCATGTACACTTTTTCGGCAGTTCCTAAAAATTCTTCTTTGGTAGAAAAAGTAATAATATCGCCTTTTTTAAGAACAACTTCGTCTTTCATTACACCTACGCGTAATTTCGGACCTTGTAAATCGGCTAATATAGAAGTGTTGTATTGAAATTCGTCGTTTAACTCGCGAATGATTTTAACCTTGTCCTCAATGTCAAAATAATCTGCATGCGAAAAGTTGATTCTAAAAACATTTACACCAGATTCAATCATTTGCTTAATTATCTCTTTGGTGCTGCAAGCCGGACCTAGGGTTGCGACTATTTTTGTTTTTTTTCTTGGTAACATATTAAAAAATTAAATTTTTTTGTGATTTTATATTTAAAGAATCAATATCAACGACAAATTGGGTTGATATGTTCTTTATGTTTTGAAGTTTTTCTAACAATTCTTCGGTTTCAAACAAAAAATCGGTGTTTTCAATCAGAATAAAAAAGTCGATATTTTTCCATTCGGGTATCAGATAATGCGTTGCTGCGAACAATTCTTCGTTGTTTTTAAACAAAGAATAACCTTCGTTGGTATCATTTTCCGTGTAATTCGATTTATTTTCGAACAACCTCCAAATTAAATGGTTTTTGTGATCTTGGAAAATAAAACTCCGAAAAAAAGCAGTTACATTTTCTGTTAGCGATATTTCAGGAAGCACTTTTTTAAACTGCACGCCCAGATATCTGTTTAAAGAATACGCCATTTTGTAATCGGGCATGTTAGATTTTATGGCAATTAGAACAATATCGTCCTTATCGTCATCAATAAAATCCAGCTTGTATAAAACTTCGTTTGTATTTTTTTTCTGCGGCGTCATTCTTTTAACAAAAATACAAAATTTAAATGCGATTATTGATTGAAACTCAATATTTAATCATTTTTTAATGCTGCAGTATTTGATTTTGTAATGCAAAGTAGGCACGATGAGCCGCTTTTTCTTCGGCTTTTTTCTTGCTGGTTGCGCGTGCGCGTGCAATAACTACATCGTTAAAATACAGTTTTATGTAGAAATGCTTAACGTTGTCTTTGCCGTTATCGTCGCAGTTTTCAAACTTAAAGGTGCATTTGTTTTTTTGGCAATATTCAATAAACAGACTTTTGTAGCTTGATATTTTGTTTTCTAAATGCTCCAGATCTTTAAAATCGATCAGAATATTCTTAAAGATAAAATTTTCGCAGGCTGTAAATCCGGTATCAACATAAATGGCGCCAATTAAAGCTTCTAACAAATTGCCGTTGATGTTATCGCCAAAGTTGTGAATGTTCGCTTTTGTTCGAACCAAATCTATTAATTGCAGTTTTTTGCCAATGCTGTTAAGGTATGATCTATTTACGATTTTTGATCGCATTTGGGTAAGATAGCCTTCATCGCCTTTCGGGGCATTTTTGTACAGAAACGCAGCAATGACCGATCCTAAAATAGCATCGCCCAAAAATTCCAGACGTTCATAATTTAAAGGTTCGCCGGTAATGCCTATTTTGTTTAGAGAGCGATGCGTAAAAGCAGTCTCGAAAAGAAGTGTGTTTTTTGGCTTGTATCCGATTACTTTCGAAATTTCCGAACAAAAAATCCCGCTATTATTAATAGGGGATTTTTTTGTCATTATTTTTTTAAGCCAATTCATGCTTAATTAGTTCTCTAATTTCTTAACCAAAACACAAGCATTGTGTCCGCCAAAACCAAACGTATTACTCATTAAAACCTTAACATCGCGTTTTTGCGCTTTGTTAAAAGTAAAGTTTAGTTTAGGATCGATGTTTTCATCGGCAGTAAAATGGTTAATCGTTGGTGGAATGATACCATGCTGAAGCGCCAAAATACAAGAAATAGCTTCAATAGCACCCGTTGCACCTAATAAATGCCCGGTCATAGATTTTGTTGAATTCAAGTTCATTGTATAAGCATGCTCACCAAAAACCTCTAAAATTGCTTTAGATTCTGCAATATCACCTAATGGGGTAGATGTTCCGTGCATGTTTACGCCGTCAACATCTGTTGGTTTTAAACCAGCATCGCGCAAACAGTTCAACATTACGTTTTTAGCACCTAAACCTTCAGGATGTGGAGCTGTAATGTGGTGTGCATCTGCAGACATACCGCCACCGCCAATTTCGCAATAGATTTTTGCACCACGAGCAACCGCGTGTTCATATTCTTCTAAAACCAAAGCACCTGCACCTTCGCCTAAAACAAAACCGTCACGGTCTTTATCTGTTGGTCTTGATGCTGTTTTTGGATCGTCGTTTCTTGTTGATAATGCATGCATAGCGTTAAATCCGCCAATTCCTGCAATGGTAACCGCAGCTTCAGATCCACCTGTAACAATAACATCAGCCATACCTAAACGAATGTAGTTAAAGGCATCGATAATTGCGTTGGTAGATGATGCACATGCAGAAACCGTTGTAAAGTTTGGTCCGCGTAAACCGTATTTCATAGAAATTAATCCGCCGGCAATATCGGCAATCATTTTAGGAATAAAGAACGGGTTGAATTTTGGTACACCGTTTCCTTGGTTAAAATTGGTAACCTCGTCTTGAAAAGTCTGTAAACCACCAATTCCCGAACCCCAGATTACACCGGCGCGATCTAAATCTAATTTTTCAAGATTAAAATTCGCGTCTTCCATTGCTTCGGTAGCAGTAACGATAGCATATTGGGTGTAGCGGTCCATTTTTCTTGCTTCTTTCCTGTCGATAAAATCTTCAACATTAAAATCTTTAACCTCACAAGCAAATTGTGTTTTAAAGTTAGAAGCGTCAAAATAGGTAATTGGCGCTGCGCCGCTTACTCCGTTAATAAGTCCGTCCCAGTAAGCTGCAACGTTATTTCCAATAGGAGTTAGGGCACCTAAACCAGTAACAACAACTCGCTTCAAATTCATATAAGTATATTTTAAATAAAATAATAAAAACCCAAGTTTCAAGAAAAACGAAACATTGGGTTGCTATAATTTTACAGATTTAGATCTAATAATTTAATCTTAAACTTGGAAAAAGGAAATAATAACACCTGTGCAATATTAAATATACTGCACAGGCTAATTAGTTATTATTTTTTAGCCTCTTCGATGTAAGAGATAGCTTGACCAACAGTAGCAATGTTTTCAGCTTGATCGTCTGGGATTTGAATATCAAATTCTTTTTCAAATTCCATGATTAGCTCAACAGTGTCTAATGAATCAGCTCCTAAATCATTTGTGAAGCTTGCTTCTGTTACAACTTCGTTTTCGTCAACTCCTAATTTGTCAACGATAATTGCTTTTACTCTTGATGCAATGTCTGACATAACCTTTTCTATTTTTTAAGTTTAATTGTTGTGGCAAAAATATAAAACTTTAATTTAAAACCACACTTTTAATTGTTTTTGTAACTGCGAAGTTAAAAAAATAATTTTTAAATGGATATTTTTTTCGATTTTTGTGCTGGTTAAATTAATTATTTAATCTTTAATATCCAATAAAAGTATCGTAATTGTATGAAAAACATTGTTTTATTAGCTTCAGGATCGGGAAGTAACGCAGAAAATATCATTAAGTATTTCAGAGAAAAAAAGATTTCTCACAACTTTCATATCATTACCAATAAAAAAGATGCTTTTGTTTTAGAACGAGCTAAAAATTTGAATGTTTCTGCCGAAGTAATTACAAAAAAGCAGAACGATGAGGGTATTTTGTTTGATAGAATCAACGAATTAAAACCTGATTTAATTGTTTTAGCAGGATATTTATTGTTGTTTCCTGCCGAAATTGTGGCTTTGTATCCAAACAAAATAGTGAATATTCATCCGGCGCTTTTGCCGAAATTCGGAGGAAAAGGAATGTACGGAGGTTTTGTGCACGATGCAGTTGTTGCCAATAAGGAAGCCGAAACCGGTATAACCATTCATTTTGTAAGCGAACATTACGATGAAGGCGCAGTTATTTTTCAGGCTAAAACGCCGGTTGCTGAAACGGATACGGCTTTAGATGTTGCCAATAAAGTACATGAATTAGAGTATGAGCATTTTCCGAAAGTGATCGAAAAATTATTGAACTATTAAAACGAAGTTCCCACACCTATAATTATTTCGCCAATAAAACCTTCGGCTTCTTCACGATTTAGCAAACGACGAATACACTTTTCGCTTAACCACAGTTTAATAACATCGGTTAAAATATTGTGTGGATCTTCAAAGATGATATGATCGGCTTTAGTACGCACTTTAGCCGATTTTTTGCTTCCAACTTCGGTTATTTCCAATCGGTTAAACAAGGGTTTCGAAAATTTATACTGCTTTTCCAAATACAGATTGTTTTTATCGTAACTGCCAATTTCAAACGATAAAGAATCATCAACAGCAAAAATAATATCGTCTTCAAAAACGTAATAATCGTTTATAATGCGTTTGTTTTTTAGATGAATATCGGTATGATTGTAATCGTGGTTGTCCCAAAGTCGAGCGATGCTGTCGTTTGGAATATCAAAATAAATAGTATCGTTTTGTAAATATTGTGCGTTTCCTACAGAAAAACTTAAAAGCAGAACGAGGGTTAGTAGTGGTTTCATAAAATTATTTTATAACGATGTTTCGGTCTTTACGGTAATATTGGTTGATGTTGCTTTTTCGTACAATCGTCTTTCTCTATAAAAGAATTCACGCTGTAAAGCGGTTGTTATTGCCCAAAACTGAACCATTTCAGGAATGTTGTCTGTTGATTCTATAAATGATATCGTTGTTTGCTTGGTATTTACTCTTAACCAAGTTTTGTCTCCTTTTTTGCGAATAGCGATTCTACCGGCGGCAGGATATTTCATTTCGTAAACTTCTCTATTTACAATAAACTGTTCGGTATTGTAAAAACCAATTTCAACCAATGAATCATTCGTGTTCTTAAAAATATAGCCGTCTTTCAAAGTGAAATCTTTATGAAAAACTTTGTTTTCTAAAAAATCGTATTCTGCAATAATATCAAAATCAATCCATAATCTCGACATTTTATTCGCATAGTTATAGTCGTAATTATAAACGGTGTTTTTATTTTGCGCAAAGATATTTGTAACAGCCAACAAACCAATTATAAGTAAGTATTTCTTCATAGAATTTGTGTTTTGATAGATGCTAACAAAAAAAATGCCAAAATAGAATTGTATTTTTGCAACAAACTAAACTGCATGCAGCCCGAAATTCTTTTATATACCGATGGTTCATCGCGCGGAAATCCAGGTCCTGGTGGTTATGGTACTATTTTACACTTAAACAATACCAAATATTTTAAAGAATTATCAAAAGGATATCGCAAAACAACCAATAACCGAATGGAATTGTTGGCTGTGATTATTGGGTTAGAAGCTTTAACAAGAGATAATTTAACTGTTTTAGTAGTTTCAGATTCTAAATATGTAGTAGATTCGGTTACAAAAGGTTGGGTTTTTGGTTGGGAAAAAAAAGGGTTTGCAGGTAAGAAGAATCCTGATTTATGGCAGCGTTTTTTAAAGATTTACCGCAAGCATAAAGTCAATTTTCAGTGGGTAAAAGGGCATAATAATCATCCAATGAACGAACGTTGCGATTTCTTGGCGGTTCAAGCATCAAAAGAACCTAAATTGTTGATTGACGAATGGTACGAAGAAAACGAAAATTAATCTATGTTAATGAATAACAAACGTGTTTGCGTATTAGTTGGTTTCGTATTATCTTTGCATCTTCATTTACTAACAACTATATGAACAAATTATTGATTGTAGGAACGGTTGCTTATGATGCAATTGAAACACCTTTTGGTAAAACCGACAAAATTCTTGGTGGAGCCGCTACTTATATAGGTTTATCGGCATCGCATTTTAATGTAAGATCGGCAATTGTTTCTGTAGTTGGAGACGATTTTTCTCAAGAATATTTAGATTTATTATCAAGCAGAAATATCGATATTTCGGGAATCGAAATCGTAAAAGAAGGTAAAACCTTTTTCTGGAGCGGTTTGTATCATAACGATTTAAATTCGCGAGATACTTTAGATACACAGTTAAACGTTTTGGCAGATTTTAACCCAATTGTTCCAGAAGATTTTAAAGATTCTGATGTTATTATGTTGGGTAATTTACATCCTAATATCCAAATTGGTGTTTTAGATCAGTTAACGACAAAACCAAAATTGGTTGTTTTAGATACCATGAATTTTTGGATGGATTGTGCCTTGGAAGAATTAAAACAGGTTTTAAAACGTGTAGATGTTCTTACAATTAACGATGAAGAAGCGCGCCAACTTTCTGGTGAATATTCATTGGTTAAAGCAGCAGAAATTATTCATACCATGGGCCCAAAATTTGTGGTGATTAAAAAAGGAGAACACGGTGCGTTACTTTTTAACAACGACCAAGTGTTTTTTGCACCGGCATTACCTTTAAAAGAAGTTTTTGATCCAACCGGAGCAGGGGATACGTTTGCCGGAGGTTTCTCGGGCTATTTGGCACAACAAGGCAATGTTTCGTTCAATAATATGAAGAACGCCATTATACATGGTTCCAATCTGGCATCGTTCTGTGTTGAAAAATTCGGAACGGAACGTATGGAAAGTTTAGAAAAAGAAGAAGTAAACGCACGTTTACAGCAGTTTAAAATGTTAACACAGTTCGATATAGAACTAGCGCAATAAAAACAGAAAGCCCAAATTATGGGCTTTTTTTGGTTTAACAACAATAACACAACAACATACAACAATGAGCGACGCTATAAAACACGAATGTGGTATTGCACTTTTAAGATTAAAGAAACCGTTGTCTTTTTATAAAGAAAAATACGGTTCAAGTTTTTATGCAATCCAAAAAATGTACCTGCTAATGGAAAAGCAGCACAATCGCGGACAAGACGGGGCGGGTTTGGCAAGCATTAAGTTAGATATGGATCCGGGTGAGCGTTATATCAGCCGCGTTCGATCTAACAAGACATCTCCTATTCAGGATATCTTTTCGCAAGTAAACGGAAGAATCAATCAAGAATTAGAAGAAAATCCGGAATGGTTGAACGATGTTGATGCACAGAAAAAACACATCCCTTATTTGGGCGAAGTGTTTTTGGGGCACGTACGTTACGGAACTTTCGGAAAGAATAATATAGAAAGCGTACATCCGTTTTTACGTCAGAACAACTGGATGCATCGCAACCTTATCGTAGCTGGAAACTTCAACTTAACCAACGTAAAGGTTTTATTTGAAGATTTGGTACGTTTGGGTCAGCATCCAAAAGAAATGGCAGATACGGTTACGGTAATGGAAAAAATAGGTCATTTTTTAGATGATGAAGTAGAAGATCTGTACTTTCAGTTACGCGATAAAGAAGGTTTATCTAAAAAAGATGCAACTCCGGTAATCGGCGAGCGTTTAGATATTGCACGCATTTTACGCAGAGCATCTAAAAACTGGGACGGTGGTTTTGCAATGGCAGGTATGTTTGGTCATGGAGATGCGTTTGTATTGCGCGATCCTGCAGGAATTCGTCCGGCGTTTTATTACGAAGACGAAGAAATTGTGGTCGTGGCTTCAGAACGTCCGGTGATTCAAACTGCATTTAACGTTCCTTTCAACGAAATTAAAGAGTTAGATCCGGGTAACGCCATTATTATTAAAAAAGACGGTCAGGTTTCTTTCGAAGAAATTTTAGAGCCTTTAGAAAGAAAAGCATGTTCGTTTGAACGTATTTATTTTTCAAGAGGAAACGACGCATCGATCTATCAAGAACGTAAAATGTTAGGTAGAACAATGATGCCTATGATTTTGAAGGAATTGAATAACGATGTTGAAAATGCCGTGTTCTCTTACATTCCTAACACAGCCGAAGTTTCTTATTTTGGAATGGTTGAAGGAGCACAAGAGTTTTTAAACAAGCAGAAAACCGAGCGTATTCTTGCTTTAAAAGAACAGTTGTCGCCGGAGAATTTACAGGAAATTCTTTCTAAAACCATTCGATCAGAAAAAATCACCATTAAAGATGCCAAGTTGCGAACGTTTATTACAGACGACAGTAACCGCGACGATATGGTAGAACATGTGTACGATGTTACCTATGGTGTAGTAAAACCAACCGATACGTTGATTGTTATTGATGACAGTATTGTGCGTGGGACTACCTTGAAAAAATCGATTGTTAAGATGTTAGATCGATTAAATCCAAAGAAAATCATCGTAGTTTCATCGGCTCCGCAAATTCGTTATCCTGATTGCTACGGTATCGATATGGCTAAAATGGATACATTAATCGCTTTTAATGCTACGTTAGAATTGTTGAAAGATCGCAACATGTATCATATAATTGATGAAGTTTACGCGAAATGTAAAACGCAGGAAAATTTACCAGATGAACAGGTTATAAACTTTGTTACAGAAATTTACGCTCCGTTTACCGATGAAGAAATTTCTGATAAAATCTCTGAAATGTTACATCCTGAAACAGTAAAAGCCGATTTAAAAGTGATGTTTCAAACGGTTGAGAATCTGCATATTTCGTGTCCTGATAATTTAGGCGACTGGTATTTTACTGGGAATTACCCAACAGCAGGTGGTAACCGCGTAGTAAACCGTGCGTTTATGAACTTTGTTGAAGGTAACGACGCAAGAGCTTATTAAGATTATAAAAAATCCTTGTCAAACCGCACTTGATGCGGTTTCGCATCATATTTAATTCTCTTGTGAGATGCTGAAACGAGTTCAGCATGACCGGGAAGTTAAAAATAACAATCATTTATTAAAGCATCAGGAGAAAACCTGATGCTTTTTTGTTTACCTCAAAAATCAATCGGTTTACCCACATTCAAATAAAATTTTCTCTGGTTTTAAACTTTGGCACGGCAATTGGAATTCACTAATCAAACAACAAGTTTAAAACATTAAAAATTAGAAATCATGAGAAAATTAATTACCCTTGCATTAGTAACACTTAGTTTAAGTGGATTTGCACAGCAACGACAAATGGTAAGAACTGATGATAACAGATACCAAGAAAACCGTCACAGCCAGCAAAATTATGGCAATGATAAATACAACAATAAATATGGAAACTATAGTTTTTCTCGTTTAGATTTATCAAACCGCCAAGAACGTATGTTGGTAGATATTTTGAAAGACAAGCAAAACGATGAACGTTATATTATTAGAAAATACAGAAATCCAGAGCAAAAACTGCGTATGCTAGACCGTGAGTACGATCGTAAGATTCAAAATCTGTTAAGCAGATCTCAATACGATAAATGGAGCCGAATTTATGCATACCAATACGAAGCTTATGGAAACAAACGCTGGTCATAATCACCCTTTATATTTTTTAAGAGGAAATCCCGATACTGATAAGATTAGTAATCGGGATTTTTTTGTTTTAGATAATTGTTTTTTAGTAAATTAGATAAAATTTTAACCAAAGATATTATGAGAAAAGTAGTTTTGTTCAGTTTGTTTGTTCTTTTAAATGTTTCTGTAAAAGCACAGAGCAGTGCATCAGTCAAAGAAAATCAACCTGTAAAAGAGTTTAGTGATGAAGCAAAATCTTTAGGCGAAGCCGAAATTATTATTTCTATTTCTGTTGATGGTAAAGAAGTTGAATTACCGTCTTACGTAAAAAGAACTACTTCGTTAAAAGAAGGTATATTGTATGCAGAAAAACTTATAAGCGATTTACAAAGTAAAGGATTAAAAACTGTAAGATATGATATGTCTTGGACTGCGGATGGAGAGGAAAAGTTAGATTTTTCAAAACGATAATTAGCTTCAATGATCAAAAAAATATTATTCACGATTTTTATAGCTACATTATTATTTGGGTGTTTTCAAATTTTTTATTGGCTTTTTGTTTCTAATATAAATTCAGATAATTCTACTTCTTTTATTGGAAGGTATGAACAAGTAAAAATTTCTCGACCTGAAAAAATTCTATTACTTAAACGCAATGAATTAAAAGCTGCCTTTTTTAACGATGAAAGGAAAAGGGTTCTGTATTTGAAAGAAAATTTTAAACAGCGATTTGTTGTTTACAAAGAAAAGAAAGGTATAGTTGATAGTTTGGTTCGGGAAGGAACTTGGGAAATCTAAAAAGATAGTATTTTAATTCATTTTCCTAATGATAATTATCAACCAAAAATGGTGCGAATTGGTTATACTGATAAATTCTATTTTTTAGAATCAATCTATGATTGTAAAAATCGAACAGAAGAAATTGGTAAAGAATTCACAGTTCTTAAAAGAATAAATTAAAAAACTTTGCCAATGTTTTAAACATTGGCAAAGTTCAGTAGGCAGTTTATAGTTTAAAAACTATCTATTCATTAAATCTTCAATTTCGGCAGCTTCCAACGGAATGTTTTTCATTAAATTCAATGGCAATCCTTGGTTTTGAATTACGTAATCGTCTTCTAAACGAATTCCGAAACCTTCGGCAGGAATATAAAAACCAGGTTCGTTTGTAAATACCATGCCTTCCACAAAATTATCGGTTAAAATTCCGTAATCGTGCGTGTCAAGTCCCATGTGGTGCGATGTTCCGTGCATCATGTACTTCTTATAAGCCGGCCAGTCTGGGTTTTCGTTTTGCACATCGGCTTTGTCCAATAAACCTAAACCTAATAATTCAGACGTATAAATCTTGCCCATTTCCTTATGGTAATCGTACCAGTTGTTACCAGCTACCAATAAGGTTTCAGCCGCTTTTTTACAACGCAAAACCGCATCGTAAACCTCGCGCTGACGTGCTGTATAACGTCCACTAACAGGAATCGTTCTCGATAAATCTGATGCGTAATTGGCATATTCTGCCGCAACATCAAACAAAATTAAATCACCGTCTTTACATTGTTGGTTATTTTCTATATAATGCAACACATTCGCATTGTTCCCTGATGCGATAATTGGCGTGTACGCAAACCCTTTCGATCGGTTACGTAAAAACTCGTGCGCAAACTCTGCTTCAATCTCATATTCCCAAACTCCTGGTTTTACAAAACCTAAAATTCTGCGGAAACCTTTCTCGGTAATATCGCAAGCTTGTTGAATTAAAGCAATTTCCTGTGGTTCTTTTACCGAACGCAAACGCTGTAAAATTGGGTTTGATCGTACATATTGATGACCTGGAAAATCGTTTTTTAATTTTTTAATAAATCGATCTTCACGCGTTTCTGTTTCAACCGATGCACGATAATGTTCGTTATTATTAATGTACACATTTTCTGCTTCCACCATCATTTTTCTGAAAATAGTAGGAAAATCAGAAAGCCAATAAACCGTTTTAACGCCAGATACTTCAAAAGCACGTTCTTTGGTCAGTTTTTCGCCTTCCCAAATAGCAATATGTTCGTTGGTTTCGCGCAAAAACAAAACTTCGCGGTGTTTTTCTTCAAAAGCATCAGGAAAAATAACCAAAATAGATTCTTCTTGATCTACACCCGATAAATAAAAAATATCGCGATGTTGGGCAAAAGGTAAAGTAGAATCGGCAGAAACCGGATAAATGTCGTTAGAATTAAATACGGCTAAACTTTGCGGAGCCATTTGACCAACAAACTTTTTACGGTTTTTAATAAAAAGATTTCGGTCTATTTGATGATATTTCATGGTTTTAGGTTTTTAAAATTATTGTTTATCAAAATTAAGCAAATGCCAATTAGTACAAATCAGCCAAATGGCATTATTTTATGTTTTTGCGAATTCTACTCATGTGTCGGTCTGATATTCCTAAAAGAGATGATAGGTAATGTAACGGAACATCGTGTATTAATTTAGGTTCGTTTTCTAATAATTTCTTATAGCGATCTTCTGGCGAAAGTGTAAGCAGATCTAAACGGTATTCGTCAATCAAACATAATTGTTTTTCAATAAGATTATAATAAAACTGTCGAAAATCAGAATTGCTTTCACGCAACTCTAAAAAAACGTCGCGACTCATAATCCATAAATGACAATCAAAAAGTGCTTTAATGCTTTTACGCGATGGTTGTTGCAACAAAAAACTATTCAACGCTACTGTTGCCGTATTTTTCATGCCTAAATAGGTCGTCTTTTCTTGTCCGTCAATTTCAATAGAATGCTTCAATACACCTTTGTCAATAAAACAAAAGTATTTACAAATTTCATCTTGTTTTACAAGGAAATCATTTTTCTTTAAATGAATTTCCTTAAAAAATGATCGAAAAGGAAGTAAAGTAGCTCTTAAGTTTTCTGAAGAAAATCCGAAGGATTCACTAAATAAAAAGTTAGAATGATCGTGCATTTTTATTAATCTGTATAAGATAAATATTAACAAGATAAAGATAATGAATACCTTTGTGTTTTTAAAAATAAATATTATTTCTATGAAATTTATTAGAGCTTTATTTCTATTAATGGTTTCGGTTGTTTCGGCTCAAGTTCAACCTTACAAAATATTTACTTCGGAAGGAAAAGAAGTATCGTTTGAAAAAATGAGCAAAAGCCTTCAAAATGCCGATGTGGTGTTATTTGGTGAATTGCATAACAATGCTATAGCACATTATTTTCAGGTAAAAGTCGCAAAAAGTTTACATGCCGATATATCTAAAAAACTAATTATTGGTGCAGAAATGTTTGAGCGTGATCAGGCAGAAATTCTACAGAATTATGTAAAAGGAAAACTTGACGAAAAAGAGTTTGAAAAAGAAGCGCGTCTTTGGAATAACTATAAAACAGATTATAAACCGTTGTTGAATTTCGCTAAAGAAAACAATATTAATTATGTTGCAACGAATGTTCCGCGCCGTTATGCAAGTTTGGTTTATAAAAAAGGAGTAGAGGCTTTGGATACTTTATCAATGCAGGAAAAATCGTGGATTGCGCCTTTGCCTTTTCCGTATGATAAAAATCTGCCGGGCTATGTAAAAATGATGGAAATGTTTAAAGATAGCAACCATGCAAACGAAAACTTTCCGAAATCGCAGGCAATTAAAGATGCTACAATGGCTCATTTTTTAGTGACCGAATTACAACCAAACAGTATTTTTATACATTTAAACGGATCGTATCATAGTGATGATTTTGAAGGAATTGCCTGGTATGTAAATAATTACAATAAAAATTTGAAAATACAGACCATAAGTGTTGTTGAACAGGCAGATGTAAAGAAGCTGGAAAAAGAACATCTTAACAAGGCAACCTTTATTATTGCGGTAGATTCCGATATGCCAAAAAGTTACGAATAATTTGGTGCTACAGCCTGTTTGCTGTAAAAAAAGCAATTTGTTTAAACTGATTATAAATAGCAAAATAAACCAATTAACATTTTTTTTGTTTTTATAATTAGCTGTATTTTTGTGTGATTTTTTAAGAAGAAAAACTAGTAACATTACATTATGGCAAAATCTGCACTATTAAAGTCGTCGATCGGGAAAAAATACTGGATGGCACTTACGGGGTTATTTTTATGCTTGTTTTTGGTAGGTCACTTAGCAGGTAACTTGCAGTTGATTTTTGGAACTGATTTACAGTTCAATCAATATGCGTACTTTATGACATCAAATCCAGCGGTAAAAATTCTATCTTACGTAACGTATTTTTCAATTTTATTCCACGCGGTTGATGGTATCATGCTAACCATTCAAAACAAAAAAGCACGTCCAATAGGATATGTAAAAAACAATGCAGCATCAAACAGTACATGGCAGTCAAGAAACATGGCGGTTTTAGGAACATTAATACTTGTTTTTATTGCTACGCACATGGTTAATTTCTGGGCAAAAATGCACTTTAGCCACATGCCTTTGCAACAGCAAACGGTTTCACAATCTGTTCCAATGACTGATCAGAAAATGGATTTAACTGTTTATAATACAACTACTGGGAGTTTTATTGCAAAACAACAAGTTGAAAGTGGTGAATTCGAAGTAAGAAATAACAAAGAATTCTATATTAAAGGTACCGATGTGAAATTTGCAGAAGGCTATAAAGATTTATACAAAATCACTATAGAATTTTTTAAAGATCCAACATACGGTTTGGTTTTTACATTTTTTTATGTGTTTTCAATGGTTGTATTGGCATTTCACTTAATGCATGGTTTTGCAAGTTCATTCCAATCGTTAGGTGCTAATAACCCTAAATACAACGGATTAATTAACGGATTGGGTAAATTTTTTGCAATTGTAGTTCCATTATTATTTGCAATTATTCCAATTTACATTCACTTCATTAAATAATCATATAAAGAAGATTGATTATGGCATTAGATAATAAAATTCCTCAAGGTTCTATTTCATCAAAATGGACCGATTATAAAGATCATATTAAATTAGTTAACCCTGCCAATAAAAGAAATATCGACGTTATTATCGTTGGTACAGGTTTAGCAGGTGGTTCTGCAGCAGCTACGTTGGCAGAATTAGGTTATAGCGTAAAAGCATTTTGTTACCAAGATTCACCACGTCGTGCACACTCTATTGCAGCACAAGGTGGTATCAACGCAGCAAAAAATTATGCAGGTGATGGTGACTCTGTTTACCGTTTATTTTACGATACAGTAAAAGGAGGCGATTACCGCGCACGTGAAGCAAATGTTCACCGTTTGGCTGAGGTTTCTGTAAACATTATCGATCAATGTGTGGCGCAAGGTGTGCCATTAGCACGTGAATACGGTGGTTTGTTAGATAACCGTTCGTTTGGTGGAACACAGGTTTCGCGTACATTCTACGCTAAAGGTCAAACAGGTCAGCAATTATTGTTAGGTGCTTACTCTGCAATGAACCGCCAAATTGGTCGTGGAAAAATTAAAATGTACAACCGTCACGAAATGCTAGATTTAGTAATTGTGAATGGTAAAGCACGTGGAATTATCGCTCGTAACTTGGTTACAGGTGAAATCGAGCGTCACTCTGCACACGCAGTGGTTATTGCAACAGGTGGTTACGGAAACGTGTTTTTCCTTTCAACTAACGCAATGGGATCTAACGTAACAGCAGCTTGGAAAGCACACAAACGTGGTGCTTACTTTGCAAACCCTTGTTACACGCAGATTCACCCAACATGTATCCCGGTTACAGGTGATCATCAATCAAAATTAACGTTGATGTCAGAATCATTACGTAACGATGGTCGTATCTGGGTTCCTAAAAATTTAGAAGATGCACAGGCAATTCGTGAAGGTAAAAAGAAACCTACCGATTTAGCTGAAGAAGATAGAGATTATTATTTAGAGCGTCGTTACCCATCGTTCGGTAACTTGGTACCTCGTGACGTTGCGTCGCGTGCTGCTAAAGAACGTTGTGATGCAGGTTTCGGTGTAAATGCAACTGGTGAAGCTGTTTATTTGGACTTTGCTGCTGCAATTGACCGTTACGGTAAAGAACAAGCTCGTATTCACCATTTAGATGAAAATGATTCGAAATTGGTTTACGATTTAGGACAGAAAGTGGTTGAAAACAAATACGGAAACTTATTCCAGATGTACTACAAAATTGTAGACGAGGATCCGTACAAAACACCAATGATGATTTACCCTGCAGTTCACTATACAATGGGTGGTGTTTGGGTTGATTATAACTTAATGACAACAGTTGAAGGATGTTACTGTATTGGTGAAGCAAACTTCTCTGATCACGGTGCAAACCGCTTGGGAGCTTCGGCTTTAATGCAAGGTTTGGCAGATGGATACTTTGTATTGCCTTACACAATTGGTGATTATTTGGCAGATGATATCCGTACAGGAAAAATTTCTACCGATTTACCTGAATTCGTTGAAGCAGAAAACAATGTACGTTCAATGATTGATCATTTTATGAACAATAAAGGAACGCATTCCGTTGACTACTTCCACAAGAAATTAGGGAAAATCATGTGGAACAAAGTAGGTATGGCTCGTAACGAACAAGGTTTGAACGAAGCTATGGACGAAATAGCAGCTTTACGTGAAGATTTCTACAAAAACGTTAAAGTATCAGGTATTGCAGATTCATTCAACCAAGAGTTAGAAAAAGCATTGCGCGTTGCCGATTTCTTGGAATTAGGTGAATTGTTCGCAAAAGATGCATTACAACGTGAAGAATCTTGTGGTGGTCATTTCCGCGAAGAGCATCAGTCTGTAGAAGGTGAAGCAGAACGCGATGACGAAAACTTCTCTTACGTTGCAGCTTGGGAATACAAAGGGAACCCGCGTGAAGCAGTTCTTCACAAAGAACCTTTAGTATATGAAAACATTAAAATGGTAACTCGTAGTTATAAATAATATTGGAGTAAAGATGAAAGGTTAACCTCTTTTATCTTACTCTTTTGTAAAAATTCGAATCAGATGAATCTTACATTAAAAATTTGGCGTCAAAAAAACGCAAAAGACAAAGGTCAAATGGTTGATTACAAAATCGGCGGTATTGAACCTGATATGTCATTCCTTGAAATGCTAGACGTTTTAAATAACGAATTAGTTGAAAAAGGTGATGATCCAGTAGCATTCGATCACGATTGTCGTGAAGGTATTTGCGGTATGTGTTCTTTATTTATTAACGGTGAAGCACACGGTCCAGATCGCGGTATTACAACGTGCCAGTTGCACATGCGTAAATTTAAAGATGGCGATACTATTTATATTGAGCCATTCCGTGCTAAAGCATTCCCTGTAATTAAAGATTTAGTTGTTGATCGCGGATCTTTTGACCGTATTCAGCATGCAGGTGGTTTCGTATCTGTAAACACATCAGGAAACACGCAAGACGCTAACGCATTGCCAATTCGTAAAGACAATGCAGACAAAGCATTTGATGCTGCTACATGTATTGGTTGCGGTGCTTGTGTGGCAACTTGTAAAAACTCGTCGGCTATGTTGTTTGTTTCTGCTAAAGTTTCTCAGTTTGCTTTGTTACCACAAGGTAGAGTTGAAGCTACAGAGCGTGTATTAAACATGGTTGAAGCTATGGATAACGAAGGTTTTGGTAACTGTACTAACACCGGAGCTTGTGAAGTAGAATGTCCTAAAGGAATTTCTTTAGAAAACATTGCACGTATGAACCGTGAGTATTTTGCAGCTTCTGTTAAATAATCAGATATAAAATATTTTAATAGAAAAATCCGGACTTATGTTCGGATTTTTCTATTTTAGCAAAAATTTAAACAACTTTTATGAAAAACTTTTATCTATTCATTATCGCACTATTGTCCGTTAGTGCTCATTCACAATTTATATACTGGAAAGCGAACGAGGAAATTCCTGAACAAGCCATGGTGTATATGAACGACAATACAACAAAAACAGGCTATATCAAAAACAACAAAGTTTCAAATGTAGGGAAACGTATGTTAACGTTAGATCCTAAACTTTTTAGACATGGAGATGTTGAAGCAGATGTAATTTTGTTTAAAGCTGAAGGAACGGAGAATTATGTTGAAATACCTGCAAATAAAATAAATTATGTTGTTTTTTCTGGTGAAGAACCTACAAGATTCGATCGAATCAATGTGTACAAATTTGAAAGAAAATCATTAGAGGTAAAAGATAAAGAACCTGTAACAATGTTTCAAATACCACGAGTTGATGACTATGTTGTTATGTATGCAAATTATTATATAAATCTTGGTAGAAACGGATCTTTAAATGACGAATTGTATTTTTACGTAAAGCAGAAAGATAGCGACAAGTCTTATTATATGAGATTTTTTTCGTTTAATAAAGACAAACAAATTTTTCCATATTTAAAGATTCTAGCACCTAAAAATGAAAAATTCACTAGCTATATTGATAAACTTTGCGATAAGAAATCAGCAGAATACAAAGAGTATAAAAAAGGAGAAGAAGAATTGCTGCAAGAGGTTTCAAGCTACGCGAAAGAGAATAGAAAAGAACTTTCAATAGTTGATACTCGTTCTATGGCTTACAATGCAAAATTTAGATATATGTTCTCTTACTTCGGTAAAAAATTAGAACAGTTCTCAAATTAAATTTGTAACTTATTTCATATCTTTAAAAGTATGAAAACAGCCTTAATACAGTTCGATCCCATTTGGGAAGATAAAAAAGCAAATTTAGAGTATGTTCAAGATAAAATCTTGAATTTACCAAATGATATTGACTTTATTGTTTTACCCGAAATGTTTACGACCGGTTTTACCATGAATCCGAAAATGGTTGCCGAAGAAGAACAAGGCGATACATTGCAAATTATTCAAAAATTAGCTACAGATAAACAAACGGCAATTACAGGAAGCTGGGTTATAAAAGAAGATAGTAATTATTATAATCGCTTGTTTTTTGTTTTTTTCGACGGATCTTACAAAACCTACAATAAACGGCATTTGTTTACATTAGCTGGCGAAGAAAAGATCTATAAACCGGGCAATGAAAAATTAATTGTATTGTATAATGGTTGGAATATTTGTTTGTTGGTTTGTTATGATTTACGATTTCCGGTTTATTCGCGAATTGTAAATGAAAATTACGATTTATTAGTTTATGTAGCATCTTGGCCTGATCGCCGGATTGATGCTTGGGATGCATTGCTAAAATCCCGTGCTATTGAAAATATGAGTTATGTTGCGGCGGTGAATCGTTGTGGTATAGATCCAAATGGAGTAGAATATTCAGGACATTCACAAGTTATCGATTTTATGGGAAAAAACATTGTTCAGCCACTAGTTAATGAACAGATTTACATAACAGTTCTTGAAAAAGATCCTTTACAAACTGCTCGCCAAAAATTTGCGTTTTTAAATGATGCGGATGATTTTGAGATAATACAATAATTCCGAGTGTTTTATTTAACATTTTAATTGTGATAATTAATGAATTTTAACTAAATTTAACGTGTGTAAAATTTATTGAAAGGATCTTGATGAAACTTTATAACCTCTTTTACGCTACTATTTATTTAAAATATATTATAATGAAAAATCTAATCGCAAATATAGTATCGGTAATTACACTTTTAAATCTATCATCTGTAAATGCACAGGTTTTATTTAGCGATGATTTTGAAAGCTATAATGTAGGCCCTTTTCTAAATAACACGAATGGATGGCTGGTTAATGGTTTTTACAATGATATTCGAATCGTTACTGAGCCAAATAGAGGTAAGGTATTAGCTTGGGGATGGAATACGTCTCCAATAGGTCTTTTTAGTAGTGCGAATTGTTTACAAAGTGTTACTTTAAATAAGTATTATGAACGTGATCCGGGTAATGATGTTTTAAAATGGGAGTTTGAATTTTGTTCTAAAGATTTCTCAGGTAACCTTGCAGAATTATTTGAATCTAGTGCCGGATTTGATGGAGTAGATTATTATTTTAGATGCAATGTTAATGCTAATGAATCTACGATAGACTCTTCGGTAACACACCCATCAAATTACAAAAAACCATATAATCACTCATGGATAAAAGTTGAAGTGTATTTTGAGTATTTTGAGATTACTGATACTTGGGAAATTCATATATACATACCTATGTTAAAATATTGGGCTGTTCAAAAAAGATCAAGTATTCCTTTTAATATTATATATTTAAATTTTGGTGTTTATAAACCAATACCCTCTTATTCTGGAGCTTTAATTAAGTATGATAATATTAAACTTACGGCTGTGCCAAATCGTCCAGCATTTGTGAATGTAAATGAATGGATTTCTTCTAAATTTAATGTTTATCCAAACCCTGCAACTAATGTTGTAAATATAAGTAATAGTGAAAATATGTTGGTTAACCAGGTTGCGGTCTACGATATTAGTGGTAAACAGTTAATTACACAAACATTTAACACTGAAAAAGAAATACAAGTAAATGTAGAAAATTTGCCAAGTGGTACGTTTATATTGCATTTAGAAACCAATCAAGGTATAGCTGTTAAAAAGTTGGTGAAGAAATAAAACTAAAAAACCTTCCAAATTTTGGAAGGTTTTATTTTATGGCATAACTAATGTTTCGTTTAATTCCCAGTTGGCTCTTATGTCAAATTCTTTTAAGAAGTTAATTACCTTTTCAGGTTGTCGTTTTTCCAGATAACTTCCTGTATCCCATTTTTTATTGCCATTGGTATCTTCAATAATCCGTATAAAATATTTATCGGGTTCAATGGCTCGAAATTGTATAGAACTTTCTTCGGTTATGTACAGGTAATCGTACAGTTTTTCATCTTTTGTCAACAGCTCAAAAATAATAGGGTAGTTCACTGTTCCCGAGAGTGTAAACGAAATGTTTCCGTAGTTTGTTAATTTACCGGTCTGGAAACGTTGAATCATTTCGGTTTTTAAGGCGGTATCATAAAAATCGGTTACGCTGTTTGGTTTTAAAAACACGGTGTATTTTTCATCTTCCACCTTATCAAACAAAATTTTAACCATATTGTTTAACGAATCGGTTTTTATAGTAAACGGAATTTGAAGTGAATCTTTACCGATTACCTTAATTAAATCGTTAGATATATTTTTAAAAGGCGTATTTGTAGTAAACGAAATGGTATCTCTAAACTGAATGGATCCACTTTTGGTAAATTTAATTTGCAGCGTATCAATTGGTTTTACAGTTCGTTGCGTAACCGTATGAATTTTTTCGTAAGCTGTTGTTGTGAATTTAAACTGAAGTGAATCGTACTTCTCAATCGGGGTAAATATAAAAATAGAATCTTTGTCGGGAACTTTTTGAAAGCGCGATGCAATTGGTTTATTGTTCCCTAAAGCAGTTACTTTTAAGTTTTTGGTGTCGCCTTCATAAGCAGCCAACCATTTGTTCTGGCTAACCATTGACGGACGGTAAGCGGTTGTTTGCTTGGTTTCGTTAAATAATTTTACGCTAAACACACTGTCTGTTGGCAATGTAATTGGTTTTGGATGAAAACCTATTTTATCTGATTTTGGATCAAACTTATAATTACTGCTTTTTTCCTGTAAAGCAACAAGGTAATAACTGCCGCTTTTCAAATTTTCCAAATAAACGGTTGAAAGACTGTCTTTTGCACTTGCTACATACAATGGTTTTTTCTTGTAGATGGTAGAATCGTTAAAACCTTCGGTTTCATAAAGTAACACATTCACAGCACCTTTTGATATTTTACTGTAAGCATCTTCAAAATTGGTGGTCAGTTTTAATGAATCGATATAATCTCCCGTAGAAAAAACATATTTGTAGTTCGTGTACGGATTTCCTTCGTTATTGTCTTGAATACTTTCACCAAAATTAAAACTGTAAGTTGTATTTGCTTTAAGCGTATCAAAAATCTTGATTTTTATAAATTTGCTCGGATAGCCCATTGGTGTAATTTCGGGTTGTGTATCCATTGGTGGCGAAATAATCAGTTGCTGGTTTACCTTGTTCAGCTTAACATATTCATCAAAATTTATCTGAATGGTTTTTTCCTTGAAATGTGTACTAAAATTTTCCGGATTGGTAGACAAGATCACGGGCGCCAAAGTATCTTTCAACCCGCCGGTGATCGTTCCACGTTTCGCACAGTTTGTAAACAGTACTAATGTTAGTATAAGGAAAAAACTAAAATATCTTAAAAATCTCATCAACTTAAATTTACCCTGCAAAGTAACTATTTTTATTTGATTTTTTCAGCGTGTATATGCCATAGTTAATATGCTTATTTTATTGGTCGAATTTTTTAAGATACACTTGCCTGCAATTTCCAAAGTAGATCCCGTTGTCATAACATCATCAATTAGCAGAATGTTTTTGTTTTGTAGGTTTTGATATTTCGCATTTACAATAAACTCACTTTTACTTTCGGCGCGTTGCCACATGCTTTTCTTGGTCTGCGTTTTGGTTTTGGTTGTTTTAATAAGATAATCTTTATAAAAAGGAACTTTTAGCTGTTTGCTTAATTCGTTCCCAAAACCGTCCAACTGATTATAACCACGTTTTTTCTCTTTCGATTTGTGCAGTGGAATACAAACAATGAAATCAACCCAGCTAAAAACAGCATGATTTTTTAAGTTCTGTAAAGTAAGCGTAGCAAAAAACGTAGAGATTTTCTGCTGATTTTTATACTTAAGTTCATGGAGTAATTTCTGAACGATGCTTTCTTCAGAAAAATACAAAGTAGCCAAACAATGTTCCACCAAAAGCTTTCCGTAAAAACGACGTTTCATTTCGGTATCGTTATTTATGGTTGGTGGAATAAAATCCAAACCAATCAAACAATTGCTGCACAGAATATCATTCCTGCCATGCAGAACTTCATCGCACCCATAACAAAGATGCGGATAAAATAAATCAAAAACATCGATAATTGCCCACATTACCAACACAATTTATGTACCTTTGCGTTAATATACAATAAAAAAACAATATTTTACAACTATTTGTTTTACAAACTTTAACAAACTGCAATTTTAGTATTTTTGCACTATGGCAAAACAAGAAGACATTTTTAAAAATGTAATTTCGCATGCAAAAGAGTATGGATATATTTTTCCATCGAGCGAAATTTACGATGGTTTAAGCGCTGTTTACGATTACGCGCAAAACGGAGTAGAATTAAAAAAGAATATTCGTGAGTATTGGTGGAAATCAATGGTACAGATGCACGAAAATATTGTGGGGATCGATGCTTCAATCTTTATGCATCCAACCACATGGAAAGCTTCTGGGCACGTTGATGCCTTTAACGATCCGTTAATTGATAATAAAGATTCTAAAAAAAGATATAGAGCCGATGTTTTGATCGAAGATTACTGCGAGAAATTATGGCAGAAGGCTCAAAAAGAAATCGAAAAAGCAAAAGGTCGTTTTGGCGATGCTTTTAACGAAGAAGAATTTATTACGACAAATCCGCGTGTTGTAGAATATCTTTCAAAAAAGAAAGAGATTTTAGAACGAATGGCATCTGGTTTAGATTCAGGAAATTTAGAGGATGTAAAAGCCTTGATTGAAGAATTGGGTATTGCTGATCCGGAAACAGGTTCTAAAAACTGGACCGATGTTCGTCAGTTCAATTTAATGTTCGGAACAAAATTAGGAGCGTCGGCAGATACAGCGATGGATCTTTATTTACGTCCAGAAACCGCACAGGGAATTTTCGTGAACTTTTTAAACGTTCAAAAAACCGGACGTATGAAAATTCCGTTTGGAATTGCACAAACTGGTAAAGCTTTTCGTAACGAGATTGTGGCACGTCAGTTTATTTTCCGTATGCGCGAGTTCGAACAAATGGAAATGCAGTTTTTCGTAAAACCGGGCGAAGAAATGACCTATTACGAATATTGGAAAGAAACCCGTTTAAAATGGCATTTATCGTTAGGTTTAGGGAAAGAAAATTATCGTTTTCACGACCACGAAAAATTAGCGCATTATGCAAACGCAGCAGCGGATATTGAATTTAATTTCCCGTTTGGATTTAAAGAATTGGAAGGAATTCACTCTCGTACCGATTTCGATTTAAAAGCACACGAACAACATTCAGGTAAAAAACTGCAGTTTTTCGATAACGAAACAAATTCATCTTATGTGCCTTATGTGGTAGAAACATCGGTTGGTTTGGATCGTATGTTTTTATCGGTTTTCTCAAAATCGTTACAAGAAGAAACATTGGAAGACGGTTCAACACGTACTGTTTTAAAATTACCGAGTGTTTTAGCACCAACAAAAGCAGCTGTTTTACCATTAGTTAAAAAAGACGGATTGCCAGAAGTTGCACGAGAAATTATTGAGGAATTGAAATGGGATTTCAATGTAGCTTACGATGAAAAAGATGCAGTTGGTCGCCGTTACCGTCGCCAAGATGCATTGGGAACACCGTTTTGTATTACGGTTGATCACCAAACATTAGAAGATAAAACCGTAACCATTCGCCACCGCGATACCATGAAACAAGATCGTGTTTCTATTTCGGAATTGCGAAATATCATTAATGAAGAAGTTTCAATGCGCAACTGGTTGCAGAAAATGAAATAACATAAAATATTGAATGTTAGAAGGTTGAACGAAAGTTTAGCCTTTTTTTTTTAAAAGAATGTTAATTTTTGTATATTTACTTTGTTAAGTTGTTAAATACAATTTGTAAGTATAACAAACATCAATTAAAAATACTATGAAAAAAAATTAAAATTTATCATTTGTTCTTTATTATTATCTACTTCGTTTGTTGCAAAGGCTCAGGTTTTATACAACGAAAACTTTAATAGCTATGCGCTGGGTAATTTAGGTACCGATCATACAGGAACTGTTCCGGGGAAAGGAGGCTGGCTTACGCAATGTTCTACAGTATCAACAGCAACAGTAAGTAATGATTATTTTAATATTACTAACGACTTTGTTAAAGGTAATGTATTAACACTATCAGCTGGTACAACTTCACCAACCAATGTAAGTGTAATAGTAAAAAAAACAGGAATAGATTCGTTTATTAATCAACGTAGCTCGGGTAATAATGTAATTAAATTTGAAATTGATTATTATACAGGTGTCCAACAAAAAAAGTCTGGGAATACTCAGCAAATAACAATTGGTTATGATACTACTCATAATAGTTTTTCTACTTCTAGACTGTTAGTTCATTATCAATTTAGATCTCAAACAGGTGAATTCTATGTTGGGGGAATG
>Ga0213829_1000687_pt1 | contig 29336 bp, 22 predicted proteins | sample MC6MC0896MG_FD_180665 | JGI IMG/M metagenome (GOLD analysis project Ga0213829, IMG submission 180665) | Enriched soil aggregate microbial communities from Iowa State University, Ames, United States - MC6-MC0896-MG | ecosystem: Environmental > Terrestrial > Soil > Unclassified | place: USA: Iowa...
CTTAATGCCACAAAGGGAAGCAGGCCTGCTGCTAAAACAAGTGCATACGATTTCATATATGTATTCCTATAGTTAATGAAAAACAAGCTGGTTTTTCTTGTTCATTTTATTAATCTAAGGTAATAAAAAAGTTTTTTATTTTTTTTCGGGACAATTGCGATTCTCAACCGTCATTACTAAAGACACAGATATTTAATTATCTATTCTTAGTTTGGTTACAGCCGCATTGAATTCCCCGTTCATGCGGCTTCTTTATTTATTTATGTTACTCTTCTGATCGAGCGTTATAAATTTTTTTATTTTTCTTGGGACAATCGCTTGACTCGACCGTCTTATTAGTAACTACTTTTTCTAAGTATATGTTTTTTATCATAGGTTAATGCTGAAGCCGCAACGAGCTCCCCGCTCATGCGGCTTCTTTGTATAGTGGATCGCTGCTAGCCTTATTATCGTATTTTTACTGTTTTGGGAGAGGCAATATAGCCTAGCTATCAATCATCCAATGTTTTCAGAAATGCAATAATTTTGGCCGTTTCTCCCGCTGTTAAACCTAATGTATCCGTAGGTAAGGTCTGGTTGTCCAGCTTAAAGCCAAACTGCTGACCACCACCTTTGTTGTAAAAGTCCATAACCTGCTCTAAGGTAATATAACCTCCATTGTGCATGTAGGGAGCCGTCTTGCTGCTATTGCGTACTGTCGGTGTTTTAAAGGAGTATTGCAATTGAGCTACAGTCTCATGATAGCGTCCTCTGCCACGATCCGGATCCAGCTGCCGATTATGGTAGTCTGTGGCTACGCCCAATACTTCGGATTCGGTCTTGGCATATTCAGGCGGTACAGTCCCATTAAATAGGGGTACAAAATGGCAGGTAGCACATTTGGCTTTACCTACAAAAAGATTGAAACCAGCTTTTTCATCTGCCGTCAGTAGCTGCGACTGACCACGCATATAACGGTCAAAGCGGGAATTGAATGTACTCAATGAACGGACATAACTGGCCAATACGTTCTGTACCTGCCAATTTTCAACTGTATCGGTCTTATAAATTTTGTTAAATTCTTTTGTATAGGTCTTATGCTGATTCAGACGTTTGGCAATTTCCGTCATGGATCCGTGCATCTCATCCTTATTGGTGATAACATCCACGCTTTGCCCTTCCAGATCTTCGCGACGCATATCCCAGAATTGCCCATGTTGATAATTGCTATAGGAAAGGGAAGGGGTATTGCGATCCATCTTTGCACCAGATAGGGTAGTCGGTACTTTGAGTCCATCGGCAAAGGCTTTGTCGGGGTGATGGCAGGAAATACAGGATCTGCTCTGGTCACCAGAAAGAATATTGTCCCGAAATAACTTGGCACCCAAAACAACTTTTTCGGAACTCATTTTTTGCCGTTCTGCCGGAACGAAGAAATCAGGATTAAAGGCTTCTTCGCTAAAAAGATTGGATGCTTCGGGTGAAATGGGATGATTGACCTGCAAAGATGGGATGCCTTCGGATTTTCGAAATTGATGCAAGGCATCAGAGATTTTATTCAAATGTTGATCCATTAAGCCGAGGTAGTCAAATTGATTTCGATCTGCGCTCTTGCCCAAGATATTATTTGTCCTGCTGATTAAAGCGAGGATCTTTTCAATCTCCTCGGGATGATTGACCTGCCCTTTGATCATACCAAGGACATCAGCGACACCATTGAGGGCATGAGTCGATTCGACGAGACCTTTACCCGAGATCGGTGTATCAAAGCCCGTAATGCCTAAGGTAGTGATCCGAAATATCTGGTTGCGCAAAGATTCCATGAGCTGTGGCAATGATAAGGTATTGACCTCAAAATAGGTATTGATCGCTAGGGATTTGTTTTTTAGCTTCTTTAAAAATCGAAGAATCTGTTCTTTTTCTTCCTTTTGATAACTTGGATAGAAATATTCCTCCAAGGTCTGCAAACCTTCGGCTTCGATGACAGCATTTTCTTCCAGTTCGATTTCATCCAGATTGGGGCCATTCAAAAAACGGGCGGTTTCGGGCATAAAATAGCCAACTGCCCACTCCATGGATTTGTAAGTGAACCGCAACTGATCAAATCCTTGTTGCAACTGTTGGCCACTGCTATTATTTTCGACGTTGGCGATCTGGTGGTCAATCTGTTTATCAAATGCTGTATTGATCTCTAACACCCGCTGTCTGATATCCGACAGATCTTGGGTATCTGTCTCCTGATTTCCTTTACACATGATAGCCAATAATACAATTGCTATCAGACCGCTCACAATCCAATATTTCATTTTTTTTATTTTTGAATAAAATAACAACAAGGGTATCCTCTCGCTGTGAAAGGATACCCTCTTGAGTTTTGGTATTTATTTTTGGTAATATTATCGTTGTACGTTACGGATAATTACGACCTGACCGCCTTCCTTGTTGGTAACCGCACCGGATCCATCGGCGTTGGCGAATTTATCATCTTGCCAAGTGTGGGAGTGGATATTGACAGCAAAGGTATTTGGTATGCCAACCAATTTGGAAACATCTGTCATCGCACCAAATTCCCATGAACCAAATTTCTGTAGGTTACCGCTTTGGTTGTAATTTTTTTGCCAATCTGCGTTGTTACGCTCATGTTTCATGTTTAACCAAGGTTTATAGGTTTTGGTTGCCATATTATATTGCCAGATATAGGAATCGTGTTTTGCAGCTTTATAATAGGAGTCCCCATCTTCCTGGATATAGACGAAGTTTTCGGTTACACATAGATTATCCGGATTGATCAGGTTATTTCCGGGATCAGAATCGCCCTCAGCAATAACTTCCAGTTTACCCTTCAACATATCTTTGGCATCCATATTCAGTTTATAGACTCTACCCCACATCGTAAATCCTTCTGTTGGAGTCTCACCATCACCTGACTGGCCTGTTGCCGTAAAATAGACTTCGCGTCCGTTACCAGCACCTTTGCGGTAATCCACATCTTCTACCCGGGAGAAGCGGATCGCTTTATTCTCTATGTTAGCTTGGTTGATTTCTTTACCGGTTTTCTTTTTGGCATTCGGAATTTCGACAAACTCGACATCATAGGAACTACCCTTTTTCATGTTCGTCTCGATATAATCATTATTGCTACGCTTCAGGGCATATAGCTTGCCATTATCGAGGTCACCCTGTTGATCAGCGACATATAGAATCAATTGACCAGCGGATTGATGGCCTGAACCGTAGGATTGATCTTCTCCGATCAGGATATAGGTTTTACCATTGGATACATCCTTTGGAAGTGGTACTGCATTTTCCATGGAAGCCTTGCCTAAAGCCGGTTTAACACGGTTTTTGTCTGAACGTTGGGCTACAGATCCTAGTGGATCCAATTTGTGAACCATACTCTCTTCGCCCGACTCTCCTGCTGTTAAGAAAGCGGAAAAACCATGTTCTTCGGTTGAGGCAAGTGTAGCCGAACAAAGTCTGGTGCTACCACCGGTACCATCCATGATATATTCGCCTTTAATAGGTTTGAAGTTTTTATCAAGATAAACACGGGATACCGATTGCGTGATTTCGTGGTTGCTGATCATCAGGAAACCATCTGATTTGTCATCCTTCATAAATCCAGCGCCATCAGGTTGACCAGCGAATACGAATTCAGGGCTACCAGATAATTTATCTGAACTTGAGATCAGGGTGGTGATCTTTAAATTTTCAAAACCGGGCATGCCAAAGACAAAAGCGGGTTCTTTTGAATAGTTTTCTAAAGTTTCCACTGGTGGATTTTCTCCACCATTGTTGTCTTTACAGCCAACTATTGCCACTGACAATAGTAAACTCAGGATTGTAATTTGGTTTCTTCTCATACCGCAAAGGTATTCTGAGGATATTAGCTGTATATTAACTCTATTTTAAATAAACAATTTATCTTCTGTCTATACTTTTTAGTTTAATTTACTTGTTTGGATAGGTTGTTCTAGTGTACTTTAATCTATTTAATCAAATTAGTTATTTTGTTTGGATTCTGTGTGATTTCGGTCGAATATGGGGATAAGAAAGGGAAATGTCTATTTGAAGGGAGACTTGTTTGCTGTTTTACTTTTCGATAAAATCGATAATAATATCCTCGTCTAAAATTGTCTCAATGTCAATAATCCCTACAGGAAAAGCATTGTAAGAGGTGCCCTCAGTTTTATTATGCAATATTCCTCTTGTAGTTCCGACTGTTATATTAGCAAGATGGCGCGCAAAACCTAATGGAATTCTAAATACATCGGAGTTCAATAATTGCTCAAAATCTTTTGGTACTATTTGAAAGCTACATGCTACTTGAATTTTAATAAAAGGACTCTTTGATTCATATAAAGTGTAACCAAATAGACAGTTTACAATATGATCCTCCTTTATACTATTAAAAGTAAAATCTATTGTTTCTTCTATCTTATCAGCGTTCAGAGGAACACTATTGATGGTAGCAAATTGTAATGTGTTTATTCTTTCAATTTTAAACCCTATTCCCTGTTTTTTCATGATTATGCAAATTTTCGAATTAAGCCATAGCGATAATGATTACTTTTTCGTACAGAGAGTCTTGTGTATGCATGGTCTTGTCTTGCCGTGGTCGCGGCGGCGGCTGCCACAAAAACAGTAGTTGTAGCATAGGTCATCACTGTATTATATGCTTCTGATCGTGTAATCACTTTGGCTGAGACTGATTTTTTTTCATCAGCAATGTCTATTAGTGTAATCGCTAATGCTTTTTCGATTTTTTCAATTGTTTCTAGTGTGAAATTTTCTTTACCTTTCACCCATTTACTTACTACCTGTGGAGAGACTCCCATGTTGTCGGATAGCTGCTTTTGAGACCACCCCTTTTTTCTAATCGCGCGCAGAATGCGCAAGGCAATTAATTGTGATTTCCGAATACTATCATTATGCTGATTTGCTTCTTTAAAACGTGCTAAAGCATTACTTTTTTTAAAACCGCCAGCGTTTTGACGTAATAGCTCGTAATTATTGAGTGTGTCCATAATTTTATTCTTTATTTTCAAATTCAATATATCCATAATCTTCGGCTTCATTGATTCCTAACCCTCTGAGATAAACCGAAACTTGTTCTAATTTCAGCAACTCTAAGGCGGTGTCCTCATGTGCCTGCATCTCTTTTGTCAATTTTATTGCACCCCCTGTTACGACGTATTCATTTGGCCCTAACCGAATTGCATAGATTCTTAAAAATGAGTTTTCCTCCTCAGAACCATATGCTTTTGATGGTATCCTTATATTTGATAATACATCTCTGTGTAAAGATCTGAATATTGTGTTATCTAATCTAGGAGCACCTTTTGTTTTGCCATGTTCTGCACAATATAAAATATCTTCTCTGAATTTTTTTGCTTCATTTAAAACTTTAAAGACGGCATCATTTAGGTCCATTCTCCAAAAATCAGTTGCTAAAAGGGCCTTATTTTGTTCAAAGTACTTTTCAAGATATTCAACATCATCCCAAAGCTCAAAACAATATTCAAAAGAGTCGCTGGGCTCTTCGACGTACTTTACAGCAGCTAAAGAGTTTTCTATAATTTCAAATATACAATCTATTTTCATAATATCAACCTATAGGTTTATTTTTATTATGGTGATGAATACGATTAAATGGCTATTGGTTATCCATAAAGATAAGTATTCTAAGGCCATTAGAAAGAAACAAGAATAACTTTGTTGTTGTACGGCTTGCTGGTTTCGACTTATGAAAAATCGGAGTCTCGGCTCCGCTTTTTTATACTCCGCTTTTGATTATTGATATTACTCCCATGGGAGAATAATAATTGGACTGACCCTGTCGCTACAGTTGTCATTATACCGCAAAGATATTGGAAGGATATTAACTCTATTTTCAATAAACGATTTGTCAAGAAATAGAAAAGATAATTAATTTTATAACGGCATATTTTTCTACGTTTTTTTTTCTAAATTGATCCTAAAGCAGAAATAGTTGGGACGAAAAAATAGAGACAATTGCTATGCTCGATTTTGAAACTGTAACTGATAATGTATTGCAAACTGATTAAACAATTGAATAGCCCATTTGTTAATCAGAAATAAAGCCGAAATAACGATTTTCTCTTGGAAACGTAAAGCTACCGAAAAAAAACAACCATATACAACTGAATTATGAAAACTGATTTTAATGCGCCTTTCTATCTAGAGGTGCGAAAATATTGGAAAACGGTTGCCCAGCATGGGAAAACTATTGATCCTTTAACACTTCAGCAACAGCTGGAAGTTTATAGAAAACTGTTCAATATATTTCAGGCCGGAGATTATTATTTTTTGCTCTTCGATATTTATAATGGAGACATTGCCGAGGCAGCTCCTGAAATGAGTGCGATGTTGGGGTATCGCCCGGAAGAGATGGATTTACGCCTTTTTATGGACAGTATTCATCCAGCTGACATACCCTATTTTATGAGTTTCGAACAGTATATTACCTCATTCCTCAATACTGTTCCAATGGAAAAGATAACCCATTATAAATTCCAGTATGATTTGCGAATAAAAAGAAAGGATGGCAATTATCTCCGTATTTTACTACAATATGTGATCATCGACTACGATGAGAATAATCTTTATCATAGTTTGCACGTGCATACAGACATCACCCATTTACAAAAACGGGGCAAACCAACTTGTTCGGTTATCGGATTGTACGGAGAGCCCTCACTGTATAATATTCCCGATGCGATAGCTGTATCCTTTGGGAAGAAGCTTTTCACCGAGCGTGAAACAGAGGTCCTAAAAGGAATAGTCGAGGGTATGAATAGTCGGGAGATCGCAGACTGTTTGTACCTAAGTATTCATACAGTCAATACGCACCGTAAAAATATTTTAGCTAAGGCGGGAGTCAAGACTCCCTTACAGTTGATCAAAAAAACAATTGAGGAAGGTTGGGTGTAGCGGAGAGTATCTATCTTAAAATGAGGTTTTGAAGATTGCATTCTAAGTTTTTTTTTCTATACTTGGAAATTATAAATTCTGAACACGTACCTTTTAACGAAAAACCTAAAGTGAACAAAGACGATGTTGAACTGATTGAGGCGATTAATAATGCTAATCCCATTGCTTTTAAAAGGCTGTTTGACACGTATTGGAAAAAAATCTACCGGACAGCCCTGCAAAAACTCCCCACCGAAGAAGATGCTTCTGACATAACACAAGATGTCTTTTACATTATTTGGAAAAACCGCGCTGGCTGGCAGGTGAAAAGCAATATCGCTGCCTACCTGATGTCCATGTTGCGCCATAAAATCTATGATTTCTACGCCCAGCGGGACCGTCTTCCCATCTTTGTCCCCATTGATGAACAGGAGGAATATTGGGACTATAGTTTTCAGGAAGGAGAACAGCAGGATTTTACAAATGAAAACAAATTGGTACGTAAGGAAATTGAGGGCATGCCCGAAAAAATGCGTGAAATATTTCTGCTCAGCCGATTTGAAAACCTATCTGCCCAACAGATTGCGGATAAACTTGGTATCAGCGTTCAAACGGTAAGAAATCAAGTTTCAACTGCTTTAAAGCGTATTAAGAGCCGTTTTGGCGATAAGACTACCTGGCTCTTATTCCTGTTTTTTATCAAATTTTAATTTTTTTCATTTTTTATATAGTATGTTTTTGAAAAAGGACAGACTATATAAGTGGAAATAAAAATTTGATGATGCATTTTCTATCCAATAAACCAAATAAGAATAAACAGAACGAGATCTGGAAGGGTATTGTCCGTAAAGCCGAGCTGGATAATGACTATAGTCTGTCAACGATTGATACGGTTGTAAAGACTGTTCCGATCTATCGGAATCCCTGGGCGGTCAGTGCCGCAGCTATTGTCTTGTTGTTGTTGGGTGCACTATGGAAAGTATGGACGTATTCATCCATTTCTTATATGGATGAGAAAGCGCTCAAAGAGATTTTTGTGGATGCTGGATCGACATCAAAGCTCATCTTATCTACGGGCGATACCCTGTTATTGGATGGAAGGCAACCGCTGGATAGCAATTTGTCTCACTTGGCTAGCAATGCCAGTTCGTTGGATTTTAGAAAGCTGGATCAAAAGAAATTTTCGGGAAAACTTCAAACCATAGAAACCGGACGTGGCAAACAACTGCATGTGACGCTATCGGATGGATCTGAGGTGTGGCTCAATGCATCTTCGCAACTGAAATTTCCGGCACATTTTGAAGGCGCTGAACGCCCTGTTTCAATCAGCGGTGAGGCTTACTTTGAAGTGGCACATAACAAAAAATCTCCGTTTGTGGTCACCATGGGGCAACAACAGGTGAAGGTATTGGGAACGCATTTTAATACCCGGGGATATCACAACGAACGCAACAAGACCGTCACCTTATTGGAGGGTGCTGTAGCGGTACGCGATAATAGACGAAAAGATGCGCCAACGGTATTGAAACCAGCCGAACAATATGTGTCAGATGGACAAGTGGGGACTGTCCATACACTGGCTAATCCGGAATCGGTCGTGGCCTGGCGCAATGGCGACTTCTACTTTGAAGATGCGGACGCACTCACGATCGTCCGGGAGCTCGAACGTTGGTACCCGGTGTCTATAGGGTTAAAACAACAGGATATCACCAAGAAAATCTCGGGAAGGATCAAGCGAACGGATTCCATGAAGGAAGTCGTGGAAATGCTGCGGTTTTTTGATATCGAGATCACGGTTACCAGGAACGAATAAACAATAAAAGCAAAAAACCAATTTTCTAATATTAAACCTAAAACATTATGAAACACCATTTCATGAAGTATAGGCGTGTGAAGTCCATTTTGCTCGGGGGGAGCGTATGGTTCTTGATACTTTCACCGCTTGGGGGGCTAAAGGCACAGATTAATATCGCCGCCAAACAAAAATCGCTGATAAGCGTCTTCCGTCAGGTCGAGAAACAGAGCAAGTATGTATTTCTCTATGACAAGGCCGTGGAAAACTGCCCCGCAGTTTCCTTTGACTGTGCCAACTGTTCGATAGAACGGGTTATTCAGCTGCTTGAACAACAGACGAAATTGGAATTTAAGATTTCGGGACAGCAGGTTTTGGTGAAGAAAAGAACGACGAAAGGAACCGGGGAAACAAAGGTAGCAGCAACATTACAGGCTGCACAAAAAGATACCATTCAGGGGAAGGTGGTTGATGAACGGGGCAACCCTGTTGTGGGAGCGACCCTGCTGATCAAGGGGACCAGGATCGGCACGGCTACTGACCGTACGGGGACTTTTAAGTTGCTCCGCCCTGCAGAGGGGCAGCAGGTGCTCTGTAATTGCCTGGGTTATCACCCCGAAGAAATCCATGTCGCTGGGCAAACAACACTGATGCTGACTTTGCGTGTCAAAGCACAGCAGCTCGACGATGTGGTTATCTCGACGGGATTTCAAAAACGTGAGCGCAATAAACTGATCGGAAATATTTCTTCCATCAAGGGGGAGGATCTGCAAGCGTCGGGGATAACGACCGTAGACAAGGCGCTACGCGGAAAACTGACCGGTGTCTATGTCCGTTCCAACTCGGGAAGGCCGGGTGAGGCTGGGTCAATTATCATCCGCGGGAGCAATACCATGACCGGGAGCAGTGAACCGCTGATTATTCTGGATGGTATGCCACTACAGAATGGCGGGGTGGCAGGAACAGATAAAACAAGCTCCAATATCAATAGCTTGCTGACCAACGGTATCGGAAATATTCCGCCGGAAGATATCGCCAGCATCGATATCCTACGGGATGCGACCGCAGCTTCTATCTACGGTGCCCGTGCGGCTAATGGTGTAATTGTGATCACGACCAAACGTGGGGAAGCTGGCAAGGATTATATCAATTATAGCACCAAACAGTCCCTGAATATGCAGCCGGGCAATGCATTCAATTTTATGAATTCGGCAGAAAAGCTGGCTTTTGAAACTCAATTGTACAAAGACTTTCATCCGGTCTACGGTGGACGTGCCAACCAATTGCTGCTGCAGGTGGACAATGGTGCTATTTCAGCAGCGGAAGCGCAACAGCAGATCAACCAACTGTCAATGATCAATACCGACTGGATCAATGTACTGTACAATCCGGCCTATCAGCAGTCTCACAATATTGCGATGAGCGGTGGAAGTACAAAACTCCAGTACAATGTCTCGCTGAACTATCAGGATGCCAATGGCACACTGATGGAAAACAACAACAAGCAAGGGGGGATGAATGTCAAACTGACGCGTAATATCAACGATAAACTATTGGTAGATTTTAATCTATATTCTACGATCAAGAAAAATAAAGAGGGACAATCGGCCATGGATCCATTCCGTTATGCGCTATTTGCCAATCCGTATGAACGACCTTATCAGGAGGACGGTTCGTATGCCTGGGATAAGACCTATCGGGATTTAAGTGGCAAAGTTGGTGAAACGGCCTATTTAAATTATGAGACTTTCAATATCATTAAAGAACTTCGGGAAAATACGCTGACCACGGATTATGCCAATGTACGGAGTCAGTTTGGACTGGAATGGAAGTTTTTAAATGGATTCCAGTATCGGGGATCGGCTGTGGTCAATTATACCAATGTGTCTACTGCGGATGAATCCCGTGCGGGTACTTACCGTTCGTTTGCTCAAAACTGGTTAAATGTGGCCCGGACAAGTGGATCTGGGGTATTACCGAAATTTAACTATGGCTTTTTGGAGGAAAATTCGGGCAGAACCCTGGATTATACGGTCCGGAATACCATTGAGTATAACAAGACTTTCGCAGACAAGCATTATGTACAGGCTTTTTTTGCTAATGAGGTCTCTGAGCGGACAAACAATCGTTTCTTTCACTACAACCCCATTTATTTGCAGGACTATCGTATGGCGGGCTATCCTTCCTGGGATGATGTACCACCGGCGAACTATAAAAAGCTGGATTTATCACGCTTAGGTGGGACTTATTATGAAAAAGACCGCTCCGTATCCTTTATTAGCTCCGCAACGTATAGTTATGCAAATCGTTATGTTTTGAACGCGAATTTCCGTTCGGACGGTGTGGATATCATTGGTTCAAAAAATCAGTTTACACCACTCTGGTCTGTTGGTGCCAAATGGAATGGGCATGAGGAGAAGTTTGTCAAGGAACAACTGCCCTGGCTGAACCGTTTTGTACTCTCAGCAGGTTTCGGTTATACGGGCAGTATCAATCGCTCGGTCTATCCCTTCCATACCTATACACTCAGTGCATTGGTCTATGATGATGTCGTAAAAGCACAGGCTTTTAAATATGGTAATCCCGTCTTGAAATGGGAAAAGAAACGGGATATAAATTATGGTGCGCAGGTATCGGTCCTGGATAGCCGTCTGAATATCGAAGCCAACTATTACGATAATCGGGTGACCGATCTTCTGGACAATGTGGTGTTGCCGGCATCGGTAGGCCGTACGAGTTCTGTCGTGAATGCGGGAATACTTTCCAATAAAGGCTGGGAACTTTCGGCACGTGTGGAGCTACTCAAAAAGACAGACTGGCTCTGGGAGGTTGGCGGGAATCTGACGACGGTCAAAAATAATCTCGATAAGGTGTATTATAAAAAAGAACCTACAGTATCCAATTTAACACCACAAAATGTAGAGAATTATGCCATGCGTTCCTGGTTCGGTTATAAATATGACCATATCGATCCGAATAATGGACACATGATGGTGAAGGCCCAACGCTTGGATGCGGCAGGGAACATCAATGGTGAGGAAATTATTGATCTTTCAAAAATATCTTCGGCAGATCTGCAGAGTAAGTACCGGACATACTATCTGGGACAGCAGGACCCGAAACTATATGGCGGCTTCAATACGCGTTTGCGCTACAAAAGCATGACGTTCTCAACAAATTTTGTGTTTGCAGATGGTAATATGATCAAGGGTTTTCAGGACCGTCGGGAGGGACCGAGTGGGATGACCGATGATGTGACAGCTGGGCGTACAAATCGTCTTAAAGAGCAGCAATACCGCTGGCGCCAGTATGGTGATGTAACGGATATCCCTTATTATTCACCGACAGCTTCAAATTATGTCAATTACCTCATCGATAGGGATATTGAATCGGGAATGTATATTAAATGTACTGAAATCGGTGTCAACTGGCGCGCAAATCCTACGGTGCTCAAAAAATTGATCAAACAGCTGCAGATTGGTGTATTTGCCAATAACCTGTTTACAATTTCACCTTATTCAGGTTCGGATCCGGAGACGCAGATGGCCTTTGGTTATCCAACCACACCGAGTTATTCATTTTCGTTAAACATTGGATTTTAATAGCTATTAAAGATGAAAAAGATAGTAATCTATATCGCATTATGCTGCACATTAATCAGTAACGGTTGTAAGGACTTCTTGGATCTACCACCGAAAAACCAACGGGCAGTAACAACGCTGGATGACGTAAAATCCGTATTGGCCGGTTATCTGGATATGTTTGCACGATCCAATACGAGTCCTATTGTTGGACAGGCTCCAATTATGAACGAAGCACAGAATATGATGTTTGAGGCCTATGCGGACAATTTCGATTTTGCAGGTAATATGGGGCAGTATATCAATCCAAAGAATATCCACGGTATCGAAAAATTGTACGCCAATAAGCTGCTTTTTAATGATATGGAGACTTCGGATAATATCTGGAACAACTATTATGCTGTGATAGGTTTTCTAAATGCATTGATCGACCAGTCGGACGAGTTAACGCAGGCTGATGCGAGTGAACTGAAACGTGTAAAAGGGGAGATGCTGGTGCATCGGGCCTACTATATCTTTAAGCTCCAGCAATATTTTGCCCCTATGGATAAGGAAGATCGGGGGATTCCGCTGTACCTACATACCGGAAAAGAGGTGGTCGGGATTGAAATGAAAAGATGGAAATCAGCAGATATATACAAAGTCCTGATTGATGATCTGAAACAGGCTTTGGCCTTCTACCAATCCGAAGGGGGCAATCTGGGTTATAACCGCTTTTTCAATGGCCGTTTTATCCAGAATCTGTTGGCTCAGGTCTATTGGTTTAAGGCGGAATCTTCGGCCAGACAAGCAGAAGATTATACGGAAGCGCGCAACTATGCGCTGGCAGCTATTGATGGAGTAGATGCCTATATTCCGAATACACTGACGGCTTTTCAAAATGTGCAACGGAATCTGAATACCGAATATCCGGCAGTTTATATGCAATCGTCAAACTTTGCCAATGTCAGCGCCATCTACGGATCGCTTTACGATTACCTGGGGTTTGCTCCGGCAAATCTAAAAGTGGCTCCCGGATTTTTGGAATCTTTTGATAACGATGACATTCGGAAGGCAGCGTATTTTAATGGTACCGTATTGTCAAGTAACTGGCCAGATGGGATGCCCAATGGACAAAAATATGTGCGTGTTCACCTGTTTACGCCAGAGGAAGCCTATCTGATATTGGCGGAGAGCTACTGTCGCTTAAATCAGAACGATCAAGCGCTGGCAACCTTAAATAAGTTTAAAGGCTTTAGAGGGGCAACAGCAAAAACCAATCTAAACAATGAACAGCTACTGCGTGAGATTATCAGCGAACGACGCAAGGAATTCTTTTGTGATACGGATAAGCGTTGGTTAGATCTCAAACGTTACCGACTCGGCACGATGCAGCGTAAGCTCAAGTTTTTCGATAAGGAATTTGACATTAAGGTAGAGGCCGGAGACTATCACTATGCATTGCCGATTCCATTGACTGAATTGCAGGAAAATCCGCATATCGTGCCGAATGAAGGCTGGAATCCAATTGTTTTTTAAGTGTTATAGATAAATGAACGAAAAAAATAGATAAAGATGAAGAATTTACTCTTTGTACTCATTGTCTTGCTAGGCCTGCAGGCCTGCAAAAAAGACACGTTTAATTACAAAACTTACGCGGCAGAAGTAGGAGATATCGATTCCATCTACTTCTCGACAGGAAGCACATCGCTGATTGCCGATGGCAAAGCTACATTACAGTTTGTACTGGAGGCCTATCGGAAAGTACAGATCAAGGATGCAGGGGGACAGTCAAGAGATACGATGATGTATGTGGACTATGCCAAGCTCCCGAAAGCTGAGGTCAAGATTTTTGCAGATGGACAGGTAATCGAGGGAATGGAATATAAGATAGCGGATCTTTCGAAAAACACACGGGAGTTTTATGCGCAGATCGGTGGACTGAAATCAAAGGTTAAGTCAGTACAGATTAAAGCGCCAAAGCCTTTGGGAGCTAAACGTTACATTGATGTGGTATTCCATGTGTTTGAGCTGAGTACGACTGATCCGGGTTATGATGCACTGACTTATCAGGATATACAGCAAAAACAATTGGAGTCGGCTATAGCCTATGCAAATGCGGTATTTAACAATGTATATGGTAAAGATCCAAATGGCGGACAGGCAAATTTTGAGTTCCGTCTGGCTAAGAAAAATCCAGCTGGAACGGCTTTAGCACTGCCTGGTTATAATAAGATCCTGTATGATGCAAGCTGGAAAGCTTCACCTACAGCGCAGTTTATACCTGCAAATTTTACAGCGAAAATCAATGCGACTGTTGCCTACCAATGGAACAAGGATAAATTTTTAAATATCTATATCTATCCCACAGCAGCAAATACAAATGTCGGGAATAACCGTGCGGCCTATCAGCTCGTAGCTGCCGGACAACAGGCAATCGAGGGGATTGCCAATATCGTTAACTCGGAAGCCGAAATACCGACAACTGATTTTTATACCACCTATGGTCTGGGGATTCAGCGGTCAATTTTCTTTCCGGAACCGAATTTAAAAATAGAAATCGCTCCTCACCTGGGCATATACTATGGTTTGTATGCAACGAATGGGATAACGCTTCCGATCAATGATTTTGTGGTGGATACAAAAAAATACTTTACGGGCAATACACAAACGGCAAATCAATCTTCAGGTCTCCTGAAAACTGGTTTAGATGGCGAAAAGTTTTTGGCGAACAATGCTATGGATGATGTCCGCTATGCTTCGCTACGGAATTGCTTCACCCAGGGACAGATAGAGCGGATGCGCCTGGTCATGGAACGTTGCCCTGTACGGAAAGCATGGCAATCAGAATAATTTAATCATAAACATAGATAGTAAAACGGATGAAAAAAATAGTTTTTAGTGTTTTGGGGCTTTTGATCACGCAGCTGGCCATCGGTCAGATTAAGGTCAAGGTCATTGGGAAGGTAACCGGAGATACGGAAGGGCACAACAAGGTATACCTGTACAATCGTATGGCGAAAGATTCGGCGGAGATAAAAAATGGTCGTTTCGAAATCAATTTTGAAGATAAAAAAGTTGGATCACGGGCGATTTCCATTGAATATGATCATGCCAAACGTCGTATGTATGCACCGCTAGTCTTGTTTTACGATCAATCGGGTACAGTCAACGTGGAATTTGATGTGGTGAAAGGTTTATCGTCCGGTAAAGTGAGCGGTCTTGCCTCAGCAACTTCTTTTTACCAATACAATGAAGCAAAAATCAAGGTATTTCGGGAATCCATGCGTCTGACGCAGGAAAAATATGGTGCAGATGCCATGAAGTCCGGTAATGCGCAGTTTGAAGCTGCAAAAGCGTATAAAGAACAACTTTTTGTGCGTTTGAATGATTCATTGTTGAATGTATTTGTGAAACCAAATGCATCGGTTTCGCCTGTCTTTATACAGTCGCAGGAAACGACATTACCACTCGAACGATTGGAATATTATTACAATAAATTATCGGATAAGGTCAAAAAAAGCGAAGAATCGCAGACCTTACACGCCAAGATCCAAGGGCAGAAAAATGCCTATATAGGCGCTACGGTCAAGAACTTCGAACTGCCTGATGCCCTTGGAAAATTACGCGGCTTTAATGAGTTTAAGGGAAAATACATCCTGTTGGATTTTTGGGCTTCCTGGTGTTCCCCTTGTCGGGCTTCGTTCCCTCGGATCCGTGAGGTCTATAGCAAGATCAAGGATAAGGATTTTATCGTGATCAATATTTCGATCGATCAAAATAAGGACGCATGGTTAAAAGCTGTAAAGGAGGAGTCCAATCCCTGGCCACAGTTATACGACGACCGCAAGGTTTCCTACGCCCTATTTAATGTCAATGCCGTGCCGACTTCTTATCTGATCGACCCCTCAGGCAAAATTATTATGAAGGAAATCGGTTTTGAGCCCAAAGGTGGTGGCGCAATGGAGAAAAAATTAGAAGAATTATTCAAGGTTAAATTTTAAACATATAATTAGATACAACATGAAAAAAGTGGTATTAGGTATAGTCGCTGGACTATTGATGACTACAGCATTAATTGCGCAAACGCGAGATTACATTACCGTACGGGGAACAGTGAAATTTCCACCAGATAAAGAGAGTCAGGAGAAATTTCCTTTTGTATTGAAAGACAAAGCGATGAAGGATGCAGAGGTTTTTCAGAAAATTCAATTAAAGGCAGATAATACCTATGAAATAAAAGTACCGGCAAAAACGCCTCGTTTTTACAGCCTGGATGTTTTTGGATGGGATAGAATCACCTTTTGGGCCGGTAATGATGATCTAAAAATTGATTTTAGAGGTTTGGATACTGCTAAAATCAAAATCAAAAATCCGCCTTATGTTTTTATTGAATCTGAAGGAAAAGATAATCAGCTGGTCAATATGCTGAACTGGGAAAATTATCAGAACTATCAGAATACCATCGCAATCGGTAAAAGACAGTATATGGCCATGCAGAGCAAGGATACAGCAATGACTAAATCCTTGACCGATATGATGATGGAGCAATATGATAATATGGCTACCCGTGCGAAATGGTACGTAAAGAACTATAAAAATGAACCACAGGTGGTCTATGCCCTGGGATATGTCAGTCCAAGACGTGATCAGGAATTTATCTTGAGCTATGTCAATCCCCTGATCGAAAAATACCCTTGGTTACAGGAAGCAAAGGAGGTGAAGGAAAATATCAACAAGGCTCTTGCTGCTGTGAAGAAAACAGAGGATGGTGCTAAATTTATCAATATCACACAGGCAGATGCCGCAGGAAAGAATGTCAACTTATACGACTACCTGAAAGGTAAGAAATATGTATTGGTAGATTTCTGGGCTTCCTGGTGTGGTCCTTGCCGGGCAGAGAACCCACATGTATTGAAAGCATACAATGCTTTTAAGGCAAAAGGTTTTGATGTCTTTGCCGTATCATTGGATGATAAGAAAGATAACTGGTTGAAAGCGGTAAAAGATGATAAAATGCCTTGGGCGCAGGTTTCGGATCTGAAAGGTTGGAAAAATGAAGCCGCTCAATATTACAATATTACTGCAATTCCTTCTAACTTCTTGTTAGACAGTGATGGTAAGGTGGTAGCCCGAAATCTTCGTGGTGCTGATCTTGAAAAAGAATTGGCTAAACTTTTAAACAAATAGCCGATGAAACGTATTCTTTTTATGCTTGTTTTGCTGGTATCCGTTGCGATTCAAGGCAAGGCGCAAATGGCTACAGCAGCTGTTGTAAGCTGGGATATAGACCGACGGATCGAGGTTCCCGTAGCTCGGGACTCGGTCTGGTCGCTGCTGAAGAATAACGGCTTGGTTGCCGTTCTTTCCAATGGCTATGTGAAGTCTGTGATTAATAAGGGTGCTGAATTGCCTATTGCTCGGGAGGTGACATTTAAGGACGGTTCCAAGCGCGATGAGCTGTTGAACCAATTGGAGGAACAGCATCGTTTTTTGGTGTATACGATTAAAAAAGATGCGTTGCCAACGGGCTTGAAAGCGGTTCAGGTAGCGATATTTACCAAAGAAAAAGGGGATGATAGCACTGAAATTAACTGGATGGTAAAACTGGATGGTGACAGCGGAGCGAAAAAGAAGTACATCGAAACCTTAAATACAGAGATTGAACAGTATGCAACAGGGTTTAGGAACTACCTAACATCCAAGCCGAAGGTGATTCAGGCGGTACGGATGCAATAAGGATTCGTCCTTTCTTGTGCAGGTTGGGTATCTTGTGCATGGATGTTGCACAAAAGTAACGGCGGTATTTCTACCGCCGTTTTTATTTGAATGAAATAGGTCGTTAAATATAACCTTAGCAGGGAACTTAATAATTATCTTCGGCTTCTTTTTCTTTGTCAATAAGGGATGATCGCATACGGAAAACAGTTACTTCACCAAGGTGTGTATAGTTTTTACCCCCATTTTTTAGAATGACCAACCGGAAGAATTTGGATTTATAGTTTTTGCCAAAATTCAGCGACTGCTCTTCGGCCACATTTGAGGTTGGAAGGTTTTCTTTCGAAGTGAACACTCTGACCCATTGATTGCCATCCGAACTCGTTTCCAGAGCCCATTGTTTAGGTCTTCCGCTTTCATCACTGTTGTTTTGTCTGAAGAAAAATTTAATGGCTCCGATTTCTTCTTCCTGCCCAAAATTTAGCTGAATCCAGTGTGGCAGGGGGGCGGTGTTGGCCGACCAGGCGGTATGCCAATAGGTGTTTTTATCGCCATCAAATAGGTTCTTTTTAGGTCCTTCTGAATTTTCCTGTGTAAAGGTTTCAACCATATTATCATTGACCTGTACCTTAGTTAACTCATTTGGAAAATAACTTACTTCAGCTGGTCGAACAATTGGTTTTACGCTATTGCTGGCCAATCCATCGCCAGCAATACTTGTTTTCTTGTCCTGATTGAACAATTGTATATTGAAAATATATTCATATTTATTGAGGAGTCCATCAATACGCATGCTGTCTGCAAAGGAACTGATATTGACTTTGTAGACTTTATCGGGATCTTTTGAACCGATTTTTTTATAGCTGATCTGTCCGTAAAGGTAATTGCTGTCCGCAGGAAATTCCCATGTGAGGAGCGCTCCACCAACACGTGGCTCTGCCTTGATAGCCTTGAGCTGTGGTGGCTTCGTCATATTTGTTTCGTCTTTCTTACAGCCCATAACTAAAGATAGTAGGGCGAGTATTCCGATGCTGTATTTCATCATGTTCATTTAATTAAATTAATAACCGGGATTTTGTACTAATTCTTCGTTTTTGTTGATTTCTTCTTGCGGAATTGGCATCAGGTAATTACGCTGACTGAAACTACGCGGGAAGACTACGGTGGTGACTTTAAAGAAGTCTGCATCAGTTGTCGCCTGTATGTTCATGCCTTTGGCTTGCTGGTTCAGGTATTGATCAGCGATCATCCAGCGCCTCAAATCCCAAAAACGATGCCCTTCCAGGTATAATTCGATTGTACGTTCCTGTCTGACGATGGTCCGAAGTGTAGCTTGATTATTGGCTCCGCCAATGGGCGCCCAGGCTGCATCTATGGTCGGTATACCAGCACGCAGACGGACCCGGTCAATATATTGCTTGGCTGTTGCCAGATCCTGTCCATATTCGATCAATGCCTCAGCATAGTTCAAATAGAGTTCTGCCAACCGAATGACGGGCCATGGGTAATGTACGGAGACCTGAAGTCGGCTTTGGTTTAACTCGGGAGCAATACCTTTTTTGTTCAGATAGCCCGTAGGGGAGTAGTTATTAGACCGGCCCTGTATACCGCAGTTGTCATTCTTGCGAAACTGAACAAGAATTTGATTGGCGCTTCCCCTGGTGATTTCATAGTTGCTGTTATGGTAAGCTATCCATGCATTAAAACGTGGTTCGCGATTTAAATTTAATGACATTGTATTGCCATTAGGGGTACTTGTGACGCCATATCTTCCATTGTAGTCATAGTTAGGATCCTTGTCAATGGGTAAGCCATTTTTGCTATAAAAGGATTCCAAAATGGCAAGCGTCGGGGAAACACCATTGTAAGATTCACCTTGGGCCCCACTCAGAAAAGGAGTTGATTTATTTTGGAAATCGTACAAACCTTCTTTGCGCGTTTCGGCCCAGATAACCTCTTTGCTGTTGACCTTGTCAATAAAAGTAAGGCGCAGGTCTTTTTCAACGGGATTGGCAGGGAGTGGCGTGTTATAGCTGCTATTTTTATACAATATTGCTCCATTTTGCTCTGCAGCATCGATAGCCTCTTTGGCTGCGATGGCTGCACGACGCCACTTTTCCCGGTCAAAAGTTGTGCTGACCAAAGCGGTGCCGTCCAGATTTTTAAAATCGGCATATAGACTTTGTTTGTCACCACCGCCACCATTAAATAATGGTGAAGCAGCGTAAAGCAATACCCTCGCCTTTAGTGATTTGGCGATGACGGAAGAAGCCCGTCCCCATTCGTCTGCTGCACGGAGAGCTGGCAGCTGGGCTGCGGTTTCGTCCAACTTTTGAACGATAAAGTTAACGCAGGCATCGTAGGTAGAACGTTTTGGATAGTCCGAGGATGGTGCATTGACGTCAAACTCCTTGTCGGCAATAACGACCGGTCCATACATACGGATTAATAAAAAATGATAAAAACCAATCAAAAATTGTGCTTCTGCTTTATAGCTTGCTGCTTCCTGTGGATCAATCCCCGGGACTTTATCTACATTGCGAATCAAAATATAGCATTGTCTTATTCCCTTGTACAGATTGTCCCAATAGGAGATAACCGGACTTGAAGCGGTATATTGCCCCCTGGGAAATCGGGCAAATGTCTCGTGTTCGAAAGCAGTGATCACTTCATCTGAAGTCATCAGATCGATGGAGGTTGTGCCAGTCCGTGAATTTGGAATCCACGAATAACAGGAGTACAGGTACCCCTTTGCAGCATTTGGATCACGGAAGGCATCTGCTTCAGAAGGACGCTCGTCGGGGACAATCTCTAAAAATTTACTACAGGAAGTTGTTGTCAAAATGGTCGTACATGCGAATATGGCAAGGTAACCGATATATTTTCTTTTCATCTTATAAATCTTTTTAAATTCTGCTGATAGGTTTAATCTGCGTTCAGGTTAGTTAAATCGAAGTTGGACACCCAGATTAAATACTTGCTGTGTCGGATATCCCAGACCATTGCCGCCGCCCTGCTCGGGATCCCAAAGTTTAAATTTGGAGAATGTCAGGAGATTGTATCCGCTAATGAAGATGCGGGCAAACTTGTGTGAATAGCCAATTTCAGCGCTTCTCAACTTTAGGAAAGCCCCATTTCTAAGCCAGTATGAAGAGGCTTCGGTATTGTTTTGATTGTCCAGTTTGCTTAATCTTGGATAGGCTGCGAAGATATTTGGGTTTTCGGGGCTCCAACGGTCGTCTGCGATAAATTGTAAAACATTACGCACGCCTTGGTTACCAAAGGGATGAAAACCATTGATCATAAAAGAAGTCCGGTCAACACCTTGTAAGAGGAATGAAAAATCAAATTTTTTGTAATTGATGGATGTGCTCAGACCATAGACGATTTCAGGTGTTGAGGGATAGCCCATCCGTATTCTATCATCGCTGTTGATTAAGTTTAGGCCATCGATATTGTTTGTGATATCCTTGTATTTAATATCACCGGGAGCGACAAACCCACCGAGTTGCTGTAATGGGCTATTGTCGACCTCAGCCTGGTCAATAAATAGGCGTTCGGCGATATAGCCTAAACTGGTGCCAATTGAATAGCCGATTTCGGACAGATTACGGTATTTGGAAAAAGCAGGTTCGTTATTTTTAAGAATCTTATTGTGGGCATAGGTAAAGGTACCGCGCAAAGATATTCCCCAATCTTTTTCATTTTTGTTCCATTCCAACGAGAAATCAAAGCCTTTGTTTTGCACTTCGCCGACATTGCCGTATACCTTGGTTCCAGCAGTACCAAAAACATTGGGAATTGTGGAGGAACGATCGACGAATATACTGGTCCTATTTTCCTGATAGAGATCAAAGACAACATTGAACTTATTGTCAAGTATACCCAGATCTATTCCTATATTTTTCTTCTCGGCCACTTCCCATGAAATTAAAGGGTTGGCAAACTGTAGATAGGTGGGGCCTGTGTAGGTGGTATTCTGATCAATGCCGGTCGTAAAGGATGCACCTGTCAGATTAATATCTGAGAGATAGGGAAAACGGTCACCACCGATTTGATCATTCCCGACTTTCCCCCAGCTTCCTCTAATTTTTAGGTTGCTGACAGCAGGAAATAACTCAGAGAAGAATTTTTCATTGCTCAGCACATAACCCAGACCAACCGAGGGGAAAAAGCCGAAACGGCTTCCCGAAGCGAAATTTTCTGAACCGTTATAGCCAAAATTTACTTCAGCGAGGTATTTATTAGCGAAACCGTAGGTCGCACGGCCGGTAATCCCCTGACGGCGACGTGGCAAGGAGCTTATTAAATTTGAGGGATTATTGACATTGAAATCGGTCGTATTGTAAAGAAATAACCCCGATACGGAGTGATTTCCGAATGTTCTGTTGTATTCAATGGACGGCTGAAAGTAAATTTCACGGTCTCCACTTGTTCCCGTTTCGGTATTTAAGGAAAGATTTTGTGGTTGCCCAACCATGACCAAATCATAGGTATATCCACCTGCTGGATCTGGTGCATAGCTGTTGATCATATATTGATTGTAACCACTTGTCCGTTTTGTCGTTGTATTGCTCCAGTTTTTGAAAGAGACCAACGCTTTAAATTCAAGACCTTTTGTAATGAAATCAAGTTTTTGGGATCCGTCAATTGTGGTCAATAGGGTACTTTGGAAACCATTTTGATAACCGTTGACCATGCGTGCAAATGGATTTACAAAACCGTTGTTAACCGTACCACCGGCTTTACCCCCATATTTCACATCGCGTCTATCAACTCCGGTAAATGGAAACATAATTGGAAAATCAACCGGATTTGCATTCATAATCTCTGAGAATACACTGGGGGCATCCACACCGGCTCCGTAATAATCGCGCAACTGCGCATTGAGTTTGAGGGAGATTTTGGTCGTGGAGGTCAGATTGACGTTAATATTGTTCTGAAAGCTATAGCGTTTGACGGAGACATTATTATCAAAAGAATTGAGATCAAACTTGCGCAATAACCCGTTACTGATGTTGCCTGTTGCGCTCAGAAAGTAGCCTATTTTGCTACCCCCACCTTGTACGTTGAGGTTGATTTCGTTGTTTACTGTATGTGATTTGAACATTTCATTGTACCAATCTACATTTGGGTATACATAGGGATCTAATCCTAATCTTGTTCCGTTTATTTTATCTTGGGAATATAGGATTTCGCCTGTACCACGACCGGTAACCGCTTCGTTGAACATCTCCATGTAGCTGACACCGTCGACAAATTTTGGAATGGTTGTCGGACGGGAGATTTGTGATTGTGTTCTGACCGATATACGGGGCTTGTTGAGATCTTTTCCGGTTTTTGTTGTAATAATTAAAACCCCATTGGCCCCTCTGGTTCCAAATACCGCGGTTGCGGTTGCATCTTTTAGAACGGAAAAGCTTTCAATAACTTCGGGTGCCAGGGCATCCAGATCCCCTTTGGAGATGGCGACACCATCTAATAAAATCAATGGGTTTGTTGCGCCACTGAACGTGGAGACCCCCCGGATAAAGAAACTGGCTCCATCTGCACCGGGTTCCCCTGAGCGCTGCACAGCAATGACACCGGAGAGCCTTCCGCCTAAGGCATTTGAAAGATTTGCTGTGGGGATACGTAAAGTCTCAGGTTTGACGGATTCCAGCGCGCCCACTACACTAGCCTTCTTTTGTGTACCATAGCCGACTACAACAACCTCGCTCAGTGTCTGGTCGGGATTTAACTGGACATCAATACGGCGTTTATCGGCAATGGCAACCTCCTGGTTCATATAACCAACATAGGAGAATAACAATGTCGAATTGGCCGGAACGACGAGGATATATCGCCCATTGGCATCTGTTGTTGTACCTATGGAGGGGCTATCCTTCACTTTGACACTCACACCATAAAGATTATTTTCTTCATTTTTTACGGTACCGACGATCTCCACCTTGCCATTTTTTTGACCCGCTGGAACGGTTATGGACTTTTTCTCGCGGTCTGATATAACAATAATGCCATTGTCAATGGTGAAATTCAAGGGTTGATGCTCCAGAAGTTTCTCCAAAGCCTGTTTTAAAGGCTTATCTTTTATATCAATGTTTTGGAGCGGCTTGACCTTGTCAAGCTGACTGGTCTTAATGATAAAATCAAGGTTTGTCTGTTTCCTGATTTCCTGGAAGGCTTCGGATAGCGTAATTTGTCTATGTTTAAGGGTGACATTTTGGGCTGACGACGAATAGGCCAAAAGGAGGAACGCTGTCAATAAGAACATACCTTTGGCAGCTGATCGGCCTTGGGTATTGGTGCATTGAATTGCGCGGATAAAATTGGCAATACAATACCTGATACATAAATAATAATGCATATATTTACAAATTGGTTAACTGGTTTGATGTTGAAATGAACTTCTTGTTTTCCAAGTAAAAACAGTCGAAAATGCTGGCCGGCGTTTTCGACTATTTTTTTTATAAAAGGGCTTATTCTGGGCTGGTTTCTTTCATCATATATCGGTTTATAAATTGGGTTATTTTGATTATTGAGAAATATAAAGTTTGTTATTCTGTATGTGATACTTGAAGGAACCTGCACGCTGAAGCGCTTTTAATAGATCATTCAACTGTTTCTTTCGCGAGATCTGAGCCACATAGGTTTCTTTGGAAATAGGCTCTTCCAATACAACTTCAATATTATACCATCGTGATATCTTACGCATAATACTTTTCAGATCGTCATTCACAAAATTGAAATCACCATTTTTCCAATCAAGTGCCTGATAAGTATCAACCGATTTTACTGTGATGTTATTGGATGTCAATATAGACTGTTGCCCCGGTTTTAATAATGTTGATCGTTGTCCGGTATTGACACTGACAGCACCTTCGGCCAAAGTCGTACGGGTCGAAGATTCGTCTTCATAGGCGTTGATATTAAATTTTGTCCCTAATACCTCGACCTGTTGGTTCGCTGTTTCGACAATAAACGATTTACCGTTATTTTTTGCCACCTCAAAATAACCTTCGCCTGTCAGTTTAACCCGACGTTCTTTACCTGTGAAACAGCTGGGGTATTCAAGGCTGGAATGGGAATTGAGCCAAACTTTTGTCCCGTCGCTAAGTGTCAGTTGAAATTGTCCTCCTTTAGGAATGTTCAAAAGGTGCATGCTAGGCTGTTTTTGCGCTAGCTCGTTAACAGATGAATAATTAATACCGCCTTCACTCGTCTTTTCAATACGCATCCCTTTATCCGCTGTAAGTTGTCCGTTCGGTTGGTTTTCCAATACAATGGTCTCACCGGATGATAGGGTTAGTGTTGCTTTGTTGGATCCTGGAGGAACGATCTGCATCGCGGAGAGATTGTCTTTCTTCCAGTTTAGCAGTGGAAATGAAATGATAAGAATTAATGCAGCGACAGCGGAGATAGCCACGATTTTGTGCCAAAGAGGTCTTTGGGGTTTCGTTGCCGGCGCATCTAAAATAATTTTATTAAATACGCGGTCTAGGATCTCCTTTTCGACAATTTTATGATCTGTTGTAGCACCATCAAATCTGTTTTCAATTAGCTTTTCCACGACTTCCTTATTTTCCTTATCCTGTAAATAGGTCAATAGGAATGCGGTCTCTTCTTTTGAGGTTTGATTATTGATATACCTTTCGAATAACTGTTGTATGTGTTTCGAATCTTTCACTGATCTGCTATTTAATAGTAATACCGGAAAACGGGAGCTGTCCTCTGCTCAGTTTTAAAAAAAATATTTATTTCACTTTTGGCTTGTGAATATTTTATCAAATGAATGCTCATAGTTGCCTATGATCACTTTATTTTTGATTGAATAGGATACTTAAGAAGGCAAATAGTAATGTGGGAAGAATTTCTTTGCTCAGGCAAAAAGTTTGAATTTGCTTGGTGGCCTTGACAATATGGTCGCTAATGGTGGAAGCCGATATACCTAAAAATGCACTGACTTCGTCGTAACTTTTGCCTTCAATCTTGCATAGGGTATAAATCAGCTTTCGTTTGGGAGGGAGATTGTCGATGGCCTGATTGATAATTTCTTGGCATTCTTTATAGTGAAAATCTTCTTCAATATGAGAATAATCCTGTGTGGTCAATGAAATAATGAGATCTTTGAGATTTCTGTTTTTGGTCTCCTGATTGAAAAAATCATAGACGAGATTTTTTGAAATGGTAAATAAGTAGGATTGAAAAGATTTTTCCAGTTGTATACCTTCACGTCTTTCCCATAACTTTTGGAAGACATCCTGCAGTATTTCTTCGGCACAGGCTTGTACTTTGACCATGCTGAGGATGTGGCGATATAATCTGGGACTGTAACGATAATAAAGCATTTCGAATGCGCTATGATCACCTGACTTTAGGCTGAGCAATAACGCTAGTTCATCATTTTTGCTTACTTCCATGGTATTAACGTTTTGAGTTTGCAACGTTTTTTCTGGTTGAAACTTGATCATAATTGGATGTAGTTGAACATATTGTACTTTAACCCGCATTGGAGCTGCTGTGCAATCCTGTGTAAACTACTGGTAACGTTTTACAATGTTACCGATTTGTTACTTGTTTTTAATGGAGTTTTTTTACGCAAACGATTGTTTAAAAATTGATGTAACGAATTTTATGCTGTCTTTAGGGGTTATTTGGCTTAACAGCGGCGGAAATAAACCAGGTATACAGAGTTGATTATAAGAGAGCTTATTACGGTGTCGATTTGATTGGGCATATATAGAGAGAGGGGGCCTGTTGGCTATCTATGCTAATAATGAAGGATGTCATGAGGATAACAAAAGATGTCATGATAGCAACAAAAAAGAGGAACCTAGATTCCTCTTTTTTGTGTTTTGCCTTTTAAATTAGTTCCTATTACCTGGATGAGGTTGTTTTTTTAGCCGGTTCTCCTCGAAGTACGATTTTGGCGGCTTGTTTTCCGTTGTTTTCCTTGGCATCTGATACGATGGTGTTAGCATAGCGTATGTTTACTTTCTTTATCGTATTTGGTTCTGTCGATCTGATTTCTGTTACCTTTGCCGAGCCGGAAGTCGCCGTTCCTGTTTTTACTGTTGTAACGGCATTGGGATCATTCACTTGAACATTTGATTTTATGGATGTGGTGGTGCTCACATTTGCAGTTCCGCGCATAGTTACCTGCTTAGGTTCTTGAAATTTTACGTTTTCAACGTACACTTCTTCTATTTTGGCAGGAGCTTCTTTCATTGCTTTATCGGTGGACGTATTCTGGATTGTCCAAAGACGTACACCTTCTTTTGGTGCCGGAGCATTTGCTGTTTCTACTTTTTTGGAAGCTACTTCCACTTTCACTTCATCAAGCATTGGCTGCTCATTTCCAGTTGTTTTCTTACTGCTTCCATCAGTCTTTTTGGGCTCTGGAAAACGTACCGTATCTTCTTTCTGAGAAGTAGAGCTTTTCTTTGGTTTCATTGTTGGAACCATTTCCCTTTTTGGCGGATTAGGCCGTTCAGATACAGGTTTTGGGGCACCTGGTTTTTTGGATACAGGAAGAGGCATTGCCGGTTTCGCTGGTTCAGTTTTTTCTGTTTTGGCCGGGGTTGTTTTCTGTGCTTCGACATGAGTCGAAAACAACAGACTAATTGCTGTTGTCAGCAATAGGGTAAGCGCAGGCATCAGCAGGAGCTTACCACCGTTTGTTTTTTTCTGTAACATAATTAATCGTTTTTTTGTTGTTAAAAAATTAAAATTACTGGCCGGTAATGCGTTTATATCGGGGGAGGACATGCTCCACTGGATAATCAGATGTTGGTAACTGGCGCGTTCATAAACCTGTACTACGGCATCGTCTGCTAGGTACTCGTGGTTTTGTCGAACGGCTCTGTCGATTAGGTAAACCATTGGGTTGAACCATAGTATAACGCGCATGAACTGCATGACGATCACATCTATGGAATGGCGCTGGTCTACATGTGCCTGTTCGTGGGCGATAATTGAAGCCTCAATCTCTCCTTGTAAATAGGCTCCACGGGGAACATAGATCCGCCTGAAAAATGAGAAGGGAGTTTTGAGGCCATGAATGCTATAAATTGAAGGATTGTCAGTCGCTGCGGCACGATCGATGTAAGTCGAAAACTTTTTATAGCTTACTATATACTTAATCAGAAGTACAATCGCGATCAGTAGATAGGCAAGGAAAATAGCCGTGTTGGTTGATATCAACGGTTCCTGCGGGACGGCTGCTGGGGCTGTGATAACAAGCTCCATGTTCTCAGGAACGACTTCCGGTTGAACCCTATTAAAATGAAAAAAATCAGGAATAAAAGACGGTAAAGCAGTTTGCAGCAAGGGTGCAAAAAGAGCAATTGGTATAATAGCGAGCAAATAAAACCGGTTAAATACCAAGAGCTTATGCTGTTGTAGAAGAAAAATGTATACGAGATACAGTAAGCCTGAACAGGCGATCAATTTTCCCAAATAGATAATCATGTCGCTTTGTTTTTAATTTCTGAATCAATTATTTTTTTCAGTTCTTCCAATTGCTCCTTGTTCAACTGCGATTGTTTTGTGAAAAAAGAAGCAAATTTTAAAGCCGAATTATCAAAATACGTTTCAACAATATCATTGACATGTGCGAGATAATAACTGTCCTTGTCGAACAACGGATAATACTCGCGTGAATTGCCATATAATACATACGATATGGCTCCTTTTTCGGTCATCCGTTTTAATAATGTCGCAATCGTCGTCGGCGCGGGTTTGGGCTCAGGATAGGCTTCCATAAGATCTTTCATAAAGGCCTTTTTCATGTCCCAGATGTACCCCATCAATTGTTCTTCAGTCGCTGATAATTTATTCATACTACAAATATAGAATGTATTCTACATCATGTAGAATATAAAGTGTTAAAATTTGTTATTTATGTGTATTGTGTTGGTTTTTAGTGGTTTATTTTGATTTTACTGCTTATGGGAAACAGGTTTTGTTACAAAAAAAACTTTTTAGATCAGGGGTTTCTTTTTCGGGTTGGCATTAAAATATTCTTTTTTAAACTGAAACATCTGTGCCATTTTTTGTGCGCGCCATTTGGCTTCGTCAGCCTTTTCACCCGTATACAGCCGATCGACGGTCGCTTCAAACAGCAGGAGCCATTGATCGAAATGTTTTGCCTCAATGGGCAGGGGGATATGGGGTGGAAATGGACTACCGAAGTAGGTATGTTCATCCAGCAGGATCGTCTGCCAAAAGCGATACATTTTTTCCAGGTGTACGGCCCAATTGTCCTGGATTCGCTCCTGAAAAATAGGGCCAAGGAGATTGTCCTGACGAACGGTGCTGTAAAACTGATCGACTAATATTTTTATGTCCGAGAT
>Ga0213829_1000689_pt1 | contig 29203 bp, 27 predicted proteins | sample MC6MC0896MG_FD_180665 | JGI IMG/M metagenome (GOLD analysis project Ga0213829, IMG submission 180665) | Enriched soil aggregate microbial communities from Iowa State University, Ames, United States - MC6-MC0896-MG | ecosystem: Environmental > Terrestrial > Soil > Unclassified | place: USA: Iowa...
ACCCTTGGCATCAAGAATTTGATGGGCCTCACCTAATCCCTGAAGCTGGCGGGCATAGCTGACGATGTGAGCATCACCCTTTTGGCTGATCGCTACACTGTAGCGACCACAGGGATCGATGATTTCTCTCCCCCAGCCATTCTCTTGCGCCATGTCCGTAGCCAGGCTGATCGCAGTGCGATAGAGCTTGATATCCCGCCGAGCACGTTCTGTTGAAGTGTCACCGAAATCCTCCGAGCTGACTTCATGGGGCAAATCAATTATGAATCCTGAGTTACGCCCCGTGGCACCTTCGCCGACAACACCCGCTTCCAGCACGGCGACTCGCAGTGTTGGATCCAGCTGCGATAACCGCCGTGCCGCCGACAGACCCGCAAAGCCGGCGCCGATGATTGCAACATCAGCAGTCACGGCGCCTTGAAGCGATGGCGTCGGTGCGCGTGGAGGCAGCATCTCGACCCAAGCTGAACGACTGCTGTTTTTCGGGAATTTGGTAGCTACGTACATGACTTCTACTCCCAAGTCGTCAGGCGAGTTTGGACTCAAGAGCGATCAAGGGTTCGAGGGCAGCCTTGAGCACGCCGATCTTGTCTGCGGCCAAACGCGCCAACGGTCGACGAGGATTTCCAGCGCCGTACCCGGTGATTTCGGCGCCGGCGTAAACGGACTGAACGTAGTCGCCCTGCCAGATCAACGACATGACGGGTTCAATCGAGCGCCAGATCTCCCGCGCACGTGTCCAATCCTGCTCCAGCGCAGCATTTACCATGGCTACGCAAGAGCGTGGAGCCATGTTAGCGCCGCCCCAAATCAGTCCGGCAGCGCCGGCAAAAAGCGCGTAGGGCACCAGCGGGTCGGCACCATTCATTGTCGGCAAGCCAGTGCGGATCAGCGACGCCTGCGCCGCTAGATCACCGCTGCTGTCTTTGACCGATACAAAGTTCGGGATGTCGCTCAATTGGCGAAACAGCGACGGCGTGACTTCAACGCCGACAGCCTGAGGAACGTTGTAGCCGATGATTGGCAGCCCGGCTTCAGAGACAGTGGAATAGAAATCGATGATGCCCTGGTCATCGGTCGGGCCTTCAAAAAACGGCGGCAACACCATGACGCCATCCGCTCCGCACTCCGCAGCATGACGTGTGCGCTCCACTACGTCGTCCGCAAGCAAGGCAGACGTTTGCACGATTACTCGCGCACGCCCCTTGATGACTTTGGAACCGAAAGCTACAAGCTGCTTAGACTCTTCTTTGCTGAGGTAAACGTGCATGCCCGTGCCGGAACTCAGGACAAACCCGTGTACGCCAGCGGAAATGTAGCGCTCAAGCAAACTTTCAAAACGCGGGTAATCAATCTTGCCCTGCGCATCAAATGGAGTGGTGATTGCCAGATTGATACCGGAAAAAGCGAATGCGGACATTGATTCAAACCTCATCTTGTTCTTCGCTGGAAAAATCCAGCCAGATAGTTCTCAGCTGGGGGTAATGATTCGAGAGCATGAAGCGAGTGACAGCAGCCACCGAAACCAAATCGCTTTCTGGCTACACAGGCCGCTTTGAACTATCAGAGCGCGACCATCGACAGCAAATACTAAATCAGGTGCGAGCTTCTACCTGACGCTTGCTCAGCGCTTGATTGAAGGTAATTAACAGTACCAACAGATTCGAAAATCAGGCTTCTGGAATAAGAGCTGGTTAACTAAATAATGATGCTCATCCCGTCACCATGAAATATGCATTTCGTATTCAGATTTCATGGTGAAAGAATAATGACAAGCGGGGGCGGGACACAGCGACATTTACGATGAGCAATTGATGAGCTGACCTCATCGATCAGAGTCATCGGGATCCTGAAGGAGTCCGTTATCGAATTGCTCTTCAAGCCAGTCGCGTAGCTTGCAGCAGCTAGGGTCACGGGATTTATCTTCGTTGAAACTCAGGTAGTGAAGCGTTTCTCTATGAACCAGCTTTTCTTTGACCGGACGCACCAAGAGCCCTTTTTCGATCAAGGGGGCCACCAGGTAATGCCATCCCAACGCAACCCCTTGGTGAGCCAGGGCGAGCTGAATCAGGACGTTGTAGTCATTAGCATTAAAAAAATGCGGAGCTTGACTGGGGCGGGCCTTGAGATCGATATCGTGATGAGCGAACCAGACGCTCCAATCCACATGTTCGGCCACCTGCGAACGACCAAAAGGACTGAGGTTCAGCAGTGCACCATCTCGAATCCCCTGGATGGATTGCAGCTCTGGATGCTGCTCCAGATACTGAGGTGTGCAGACCGGATAAATGACGTCACACACCAGAGGCTGACTGTGGTAACCATCGTGGCTTTTCATCATCTTGCAAATGATGAAATCCGGGTGGACACCCGCCTCCATCGATAGAAAGTTTTGGGTGACGACGAGATTCAGGTCTATCTCTGGATATGATTCGAAGAAAGAGGGTAATCGAGGGCCAAGCCAAAAATTGGTGAACGCGGGCGAGCAACACAGCGTCACCACATGCTTGGAGGTTGTATTACTGCGCATTCGCTCCGCCGCTTGAGCAATGCTGGTAAATGAGAGTTGAACCACGTCGTAAAAATTGGAACCCGCATCAGTGAGCTTGACCGCTCTGCCCGCACGGTCGAAAAGCTCTGTCCCGAGATGATCTTCCAGTTCACGTATTTGACGGCTTATCGCACCCTGGGTGACGCAGAGAGCTTCAGCAGCGCGCGTGAAATTTTGATACCTGGCTGCCGCCACGAAGGCTTTGACCGCGCGTAGCGACGGCATCTTGAGCAACGTTTGATCAGGTTCATTTTGTCTAGTCATTACGGGAGATCATCACTAGCCCATTAAAAAAATCGATTCTGTTGACCATTGGCCTCGCCCTAGACTGATCGCCAGCACCAGCGACCCGCATGGAGAGATTGTGCAACCGCAGGTTATCCGAATTGGCTTGGGCGTGACAGCCCATGCAAGCTGATGACCGGTCTGCGATCAATCCTCTCAAAACCCTGCAGTCAGTGCAAAAGCCCCCTACTAAGGAGTGCATAATAAAATGCATCAGCACACCACCGTATTAGACCTGATCAAACAACGTAAAGCGCAACACGGACTTCCCGGTGCGGTGTATGTGGATCCTGATGTTTATCGCCAAGAGCTGGAACAGATTTGGCATCGTGAGTGGATCTTTGCGGGTCACACCTTTGAGCTGGAAAAGCCGGGACAATATTTGACACTACAGATTGGCGATTACCCAATCGCAGTGGTGCGAGGAAAAGACGGCAACATCCGTGCGTTCCATAACGCATGCCGCCATCGTGGATCAAAGGTCTGTACGGAAGATAAAGGGAAGGTAGCGAAACTGGTATGCCCTTACCACAAATGGACATTCGAGTTGGATGGCAAACTACTGTACGCTGGCAATATGGGCCCTGACTTCAACACAGCGGACCATGATCTGCTGCCTGCTCATTGTGAGGTAGTGCATAGCTACATTTACGTTTGCGTGGCGAAGATTGCACCTGATTTCGAAAAGTTCCGAAGCGCCGTCTCACCCTTTATTGGCCCGCACTACCTCGAAGATTGCAAGGTTGCCTTCGAAGCCAATCTGGTAGAGAAAGGTAATTGGAAACTGGTGTTCGAGAACAATCGCGAGTGCTATCACTGTGACGGAACGCACCCGGAGTTGCTTCACTCCTATACGGAGAGCGCATCGGTACAAGGGATCGGTGGCGAGGAAGGCCCTGAGTTTGCAGCCTATTTGAATACTTGCGAAGCAAGTGGCCTGGCCAGTCGGCTGGTGATGGATCCCGCCGGGCAGTTCCGTATGACACGGATACCGCTCAATGATGGAGCCAGCAGTTACACCATGGACGGTCAACCTGCCGTTAACCGTCGACTGGATCGCAGCGGCGTCGAGAATATCGGCGCTCTGCTGTACTTCAATTATCCATCGACCTGGAACCACTTTCTCGGCGATCACGCTCTGAGCTTCCGTGTGTTGCCCCGAGGCCCTGGTGAAACAGTGGTGACCACCAAGTGGTTAGTGCCTAAGGATGCCCAGGAAGGGGTAGATTACGATCTCGAACGCCTCACCAAGGTGTGGATGGCAACTAACGATCAGGATCGTCGATTAGTAGAAGGTGCCCAAGTCGGCGTGACCTCGCCAGCCTATCAGCCCGGCCCCTACTCGCAGTTGGTCGAGAATGGCGTCTGCCAATTCGTCGATTGGTATTGCGAGTTGATGACAAGGCGCCTGGCTGAAACTGAGACCGTTTCTCAGGCTATTTGATAAGTATAAACACAGGGTGTTCGCTGTTATACGAGACACCCTGACCAAAATCGATTTTGATTCCGCAGCACTAGCTAGCAGGACGGTTTGATATGAAAAATATCAAGAGGGCTCGAGTGTGACCTCCCAGATTCCTGGCGTTCAGTCAATTGATGCGCGACCAAAAACTCGCAAAGTGTCAACTATAGGGTTTCTGCTGCTCGAGAACTTCTCTCTTACTTGTTTCACCCAGTGCTTAGACGTTCTTGTGACAGCAAATCAGATTCATCCAGGCGCTGTAAAAGTACATACTTTCAGTCGAAACAACTCTGAAGTCATAAGCGACTTGGCAATACCAATCAGACCCGATACACCATTGACCGACATCAGGATTTCTGATTTGGACTTAATGGTGATATGCGGTGGTCTACGTACACCGAGAACGGTTCCGAATTGGCTGGTAAACCTGCTGCAAAAACTCGCAAGCCTACCTGTCGCGCTCGGTGGGCTTTGGAACGGCGCCTGGTATCTTGGCAAGGCCGGGCTTTTAGATGGTTACCGCTGCGCAATTCATGCAGAGCAGAGAATAGCGTTGGCTGAATACTCCCCAACTACCAGCGTGACACTGGATACCGTGGTATTTGATCGAGACCGGCTCACCGCTTCCACGCCCGCAGGCGCGTTTCAAGTCATGATTAAGTGGCTTTACAAGGTTCTCGATCCGAAAGTAGCAGACGCTGTGTTTGATCTGCTGGACTACGACCAATCTCGTTTTCGCACTACAAGTATCACGCGAGACCAAAAAGTCACCGCGCCAATGCGAGAAATCATCAAGCTAATGGAGTCTAATCTTGAAGAACCATTGGACCTCGATCAACTTGCAAGCTGCGTTCAACTTTCCAGGCGTCAAATTCAACGTTTTTTCCAAAAGCAATTAGGCACCCCTCCTCAAAAATACTATTTGGAGCTAAGACTGACAGCGGCCCGGCGACTGATACAAAACTCGAAACTAGCCATCATCGATGTTGCCATTGCCTGTGGGTTCGTCTCATCTGGTCATTTCAGCAGATGCTACAGCACCCTCTTCGGTCATCCGCCTTCAAAGGAGGCTCGTTATGACGTCTAGCTTTTTACAAAAAGATACTCAATAAGCGACGCATCGAATTTCGACCGTCAGATCAGGGGGACATAATGTCACTTTCAATACCCGCAACGATGCATGCAGTGCTACTAAACGGACTCGGTGGACTAGAGCAACTCGAATACCGGACTGATGTTGCCGTCCCCCACCCCAAGGACGGTGAAGTGCTGATCCAGGTACGTGCCTCTGCTGTCAATAATACCGATATCAACACAAGGATTGGTTGGTACTCCAAATCGATTAGCAGCGATACCGGCTCCGGTGGTGCAGGCGGATTCGACAGCGTAAACGGCGATGATGCCTCCTGGTCGGGCGCCTCGTTGAAATTCCCACGCATTCAAGGCGCGGATTGCTGTGGTTACATCGTTGCCGTTGGCCAGGGTGTTGCAGCTTCACGCATCGGCGAACGCGTGATCGTAAGCAATCTGCTACGTACTTACGTCGACCATAGACCCTATGAGTGTTGGACATTTGGCAGCGAATGTGACGGCGGCTTTGCACAGTTTGCCGTTGCACCCTCGAAAGAAACGCTCAAGGTTGAATGCGATTGGACAGATGCAGAGCTGGCATCGATACCTTGCGCATACTCAACTGCAGAAAACATGTTGCACAGAACGAAATTGGGTGGCGAGGTGGTGTTAATCACCGGCGCTTCGGGAGGCGTTGGATCTGCCGCCGTGCAGCTTGCCAAGCGACGGGGCGCGACGGTCATCGCGCAGTGTTCTGCCGCCAAAGCATCAGAGGTAAAAGCTCTGGGTGCCGATCGCATCATTGATCGCAAAGCCGATCTGGTCTCGATCCTGGGCGAAAACTCCGTTGACGTGGTGGTCGACATCGTCGGGGGTGAGGACTGGCCAGATCTTTTACGCGTTCTTCGTCTTGGGGGCCGGTATGCCATTGCAGGTGCAATTGCGGGCCCTATGGCAGAGATTGATCTTCGAACACTCTACCTGAAAGACCTCACTCTTTATGGCTGCACTTTTCAAGAGGACGAGGTTTTAATCAATGTCATCTCATATATAGAGTCGGGTGAAATACGTCCCGTTGTGGCTAAAACCTATCCGCTGAATGAGATTCATCAAGCACAAGAGGACTTCTTGAGCAAGGCGCACCTGGGCAAATTGGTGTTAATCATTCCAGAGGTAAATCAATGAAAATTGCCAGCGTTCATATCTATACCTACGAGTTACCCGTCCTTTACGGTCCATATACCATGGCCAACCAGGTCGTCTATTCATTGACAACCACATTGGTCAAACTTGTCGCGGACAATGGACTGTTTGGGTGGGGAGAGACATGCCCTGTTGGCCCGACCTTCTCCGAGTCACATTCAGGAGGTGCGGTGGCGGCTTTGGCTGCAATGGCCAAAGGGCTCGTTGGCACTGAAGTGCTGCCTGTTCCTCTGCACCGACGCATGGATGGATTACTCAAAGGCCACAACTACGCCAAAGCAGCGATCGATATCGCCTTGCATGATCTGTTAGGGAAGCATCTGGGTCTCAGCGTTTCGGATCTCCTGGGCGGAGCCTTGGCGGATCGTGTCCCCTCCTACTCTGTTATTGGAATCAGTGATCCCGACGAATCAGCCCGCCTTGCTGTCGATAAGCGCAATCAAGGTTATCCCCGACTACAGATAAAGGTAGGTGGCAGGCCAATAGAGGAAGATATCGCGGCCGTTCAAAAGGTGTGGGAAGCGGTAGGTGGGTCACGAACCAAGCTCGCCGTAGATGCCAATCGAGGGCTGAATACACGCGACGCCTTAAGGCTCTGCCGCGAATGTACAAACGTTCCTTTCATCCTTGAACAACCCTGCAATACCATCGAAGACTTCCAGAAAATCCGCTCGCAGATTAGCCATGCGATGTACATGGACGAGAGTTGCACCACAATAAATACTGCAATCACTGTAGCGGGAACCGGCCTGGTCGATGGTTTCGGAATGAAGGTCACAGCGCTGGGTGGCTTGCATCCAATGAGGGCGTTCCGCGACATTTGTGCAGCACGAAACTTACCCCACACCTGTGATGACGCATGGGGCGGAGATCTCATTGCGGCCGCCTGCACTCACATCGGCGCGACCGTCGCTCCAGAACTGCTGGAGGGCGTCTGGATCGCGGCGCCAATGATCGACGGGAACTACGACCAAAAAAATGGAATACGGGTGGAAGACGGTTACATCAAACGCCCACAAGCAGTCGGCTTGGGCGTTGTGCCTGAAGAGGGTATTTTCGGTGAACCGGTGGCATCCTATTGAGTTTACAGCCTGACGCTTGGCGGCGGCGCCAAGCGTCGCCTGTCGAGCCTGATCACGCTCAAGTGGCGTCGTTAGTGCAACGAAATGCCTTTCAACGCAGTCTCGAGGAGCAACTGGACGCCGAACGCACCATCCACCCTCAACGTGTTTCTGCAGTCTTTGGAATGAAAGCCGGTGATCGCCATAATCAGCGGTTGCGCAAGACCTCTATGACCAACGATAGCGCAGGCGAAATCTGGCGCCTGTTGGCATAGTAAATATGGTAGCCAGGAAACAACGGCCACCAGTCCTCGAGAACTGGTATAAGCGCCCCACTGTCCATGTACGGCTGCACCATATCGAGTGGCCCGTAGGTCAGCCCTACGCCATCAATGGCAGCTTGAAGCATTAAATAGCCGTTGTTGAAAGTAGCCTGTCCTTGAACCTTTACATTAACTGTCTGGCCCTCCTTTTCGAACTCCCACGCGTAGAGTCCTCCATAGGTGGGCAGCCGCAGGTTGAGGCAGCTGTGCTCGGTAAGCTCTTTTGGATGGAGCAGGGATGGTTTGCCGGCAAGATAGGCGGGAGCGCCAACCGCTGCCATCCGCATGTCTGGTGCAATCCGCACGGCGATCATATCTTTGTCAATATTATCCCCGAGCCGTATACCTGCATCGAAGCGCTGAGCCGCAATGTCGGTGAAACCGTAGTCCACATTCAACTCAATATGGATATCGGGATACTCCCGCAGCAAAGGGGCCAATCTAGGCCAAAGAATGGTTTGAATAGAATGGTCGTTCGCTGTAATTCGAACAGTCCCCGCAGGCTTGTCGCGCATGGCGCTGATAGATCCCAGCTCCATTTCAATCTCATCGATTCGGGGCGCTACAACATTCAACAAGCGCGCCCCGGCATCTGTAGTCGAGACGCTGCGAGTGGTGCGAATGAGCAGCTGCGTGCCCAGCTTAGCCTCCAGGCCGCGAATACAATGGCTCAATGCCGAGCGAGACAATCCTAGCCGGGCAGCTGCACGCGTGAAGCTGCGCTCTTGAGCAACCGCTACAAATGCCGAGAGATCATTTAAGTTCGGGCTGGTCATTGGTGAATTTCCTGCACCGCCCCATGCGGTTTTTACGATCTTATCAAACAGTCGATTACTCCATACAGTATTCACCGGGTTCAATCCATGCGGTTTGCCCGTGTTGATTCCCAACCATGACAAGCCAGGATTGGTGAATGGCAAGCACTGGCGGCACCTCCCATTCACTACGAGGAGCCCGACCGACGTCAAACCAAAAGAAGGAACCGACCATGCTCAAGCACAGACTAAAAGTTGCGCTCTGCGCCGCAGCACTGGATGCCGGCGTCGCATTCGCTGCATCCGATGCACCCTCTGACTCTGGAGCGAAGCAGCAAATCATACGAGTGGGTAGTCAGGCATCCATCGTGGGGCCGGCCGCCTACTTTACCGGTCAGGTGCGAATCGACATGGTTTGGCCCGCTGACGGTGGACTAAACACATCCGGGGCGCTTGTCACGTTTGAACCAGGCGCGCGATCAGCGTGGCATACCCATCCCGTCGGGCAACGGCTAGTCGTTATCTCCGGAGTAGGCCTCACGCAGGAATGGGGGGAAACCATTCAAGAAATCCGGCCCGGCGACGTTGTTTATTGCCCTCCGGGCGTTAAACACTGGCACGGAGCAACGCAAAAAACAGCGATGACTCATCTAGCCGTAACTGCCACGCAATCGGATGGCACCAACGTCAACTGGATGGAGAAAGTCAGTGATGATCAATACAGTGGACGCTAAAAGCCAAGTCCTTCCGGCTTTACTCGCAGCGGTTCTCGGTTTGACCGCAGCCATCTACCAACCTGCGGTGATCGCTAAGGAATCAACCGAAATGACTTTGTCGCAAACGTCTGGAACACTCACTCCACAGCAGCGTGCGCTCATACCGGTAGCTTCTCTCGCGGCAGGGGGTGATATCGAGAAGCTGAGCATTGCTTTGGAACAAGCACTTGACGCCGGAGTAACGGTCAATGAGGCCAAGGAAATTCTTGTACAGGTTTACGCCTATGCAGGCTTTCCAAGAAGTCTTAACGCGCTTGCTGAATTAATGAAAGTCACTGAAGCACGAAAGTCCCGTGGTCTGCACGATGAGCTGGGCCGTGAGCCAGGCAAGCCTATTCCGAAGGGCGCTGATTTGCTGAATGCCGGGACTGCAAATCAGACGCAACTGATCGGTGCGCCTGTGAAAGGCCCGCTGTTCGAGTTCGCTCCGGCTGCTGACGAATACCTGAAGACCCATCTTTTCGGCGACATCTTCGAACGTGACAACGTGACCTGGCAGGTACGGGAATTAGCGACAGTGTCCATGCTGTCAGCCATTCCAGGCGCAGAGGCACAATTGCAATCTCATATGCGCATCAGCATGAACGTGGGATTGACCGAAGGCCAATTGCGAGAGCTTGCGCAAACCTTGCATGAGCGTGTCGACCCGCAGAGCGCCAAACGTGCAAACGAAGCGCTCGCTGCAGCTTTGAGCGCAAGGCCCAAAACATAAGACGGTGCTGCTTGCCCAGACACTGGGCAAAACCAACTCTAATAGTCATCGCTGCCGATGAGCAAGAGCATTCCATGAACCTTCAAAACACCCTGCCTCGTATCGTCGCCGTTGTATGTCTAACTGTCGGCGCAGTCGCATCCCTGCCGAGCTATGCTGACACGCCGCTCACCGTTTCCACCGCTTCCGGAACCGTTGTCGGAACCAGGCATGACGGGGTTGAGTCCTGGCAAGGTATTCCCTATGCCGAGCCCCCCGTAGGCGCTTTGCGATGGCAACCCCCTCAGCCGGTGAAAAACTGGGCTATGCCGATCAAGGCAAACGCATTGGCCAGCAGTTGTGCGCAAAACGCCGACCTTGGAGTATTCGCGCGTGCGGGGGGTACAGAGGACTGCTTGTATCTTAACGTCTACCGTAATCCGGCAGATGCTGGCGCTCAGAAACTTCCTGTGTTCGTCTGGATACACGGTGGCGCGCTTCAGGTTGGGCAGGGAGGTGACTATGACCCGAGCAAACTGGCTATTGAGGGGCATGCGGTGGTTGTCACCCTGAATTACCGGCTAGGCGTGTTCGGCTTTTTGTCGCACCCTTCTCTTGATGCCGAGGGCCACGATTTCGCCAACTACGGTTTGATGGATCAACAAGCCGCGTTGCGATGGATCAAACGCAACATCTCTGCATTCGGAGGAGACTCAGGCAACGTGACGATTGCCGGCGAGTCGTCCGGTGGCAACAGTGTAATGGCGCACATCGCTTCGCCTGGCTCGGCCGGGCTGTTTGAGCACGTCGTGGCTATGAGCGCTGGTGGCATTATGGCGCGGCACCCGGCGTTTGGCGCGCCAAGACCATTAGACGTTGCCAGAGAAACAGGACAGGCATTTGCTAAAGCCGTTGGCTGCGACCATGGCGATGCGGCCTGTCTGCGCGCTGTTCCGACCAAGCGGATTCTCGACGCCCAACAACCCTATGCACTCAACGAATTTGTCATTGATGGCAGCGTTATTCCAATCCATCCAGCCGATGCGTTTCGTGAAGGGAAGATCAACAAGGCGACCTTGATAAACGGAAGCACCCGGGACGAGGGACGGTTCTTCGTTGCCTTACCCGAGCTATTGAGCGGCAATGTGCTGACGGAAAAGGACTATCCTGTCGAAATAGAGCGAATGTATGGCCAGAAACTGGCTCCAATGGTCATGCAGCAATATCCGGTAGCGCACTATGCCAGTCCTAGCGAAGCACTGGCTTCTGCTGCAACAGACAGTTTGTTTGCTTGCACTGGGCGAGCTATGAACCAGGCTTTGAGCGACAAGATCCCGGTCTATGCCTACGAGTTCAGTGACCGAACCGCCCCCTCCTATGTGGGCCCGACCAGCTTTCCGATGTTGGCTGCTCACACCTACGAACTGTCCTATGTCTTTCCAGGGTTTCGGGGTGTCGGCAATGTGCACGTCGAGCTCAACCCACTGCAGGAAAAGCTTTCCGATCAGATCGTGAGTTATTTCGCGAACGTGGCCACCCTGGTGCGCAACGATCACGCTTGGTCACCGTACGATCCCAGGAGGGACAATTTCATGAACTTTGCACTTCCGGAGGCGACCATGGTGTCCGGTCGTTTCGCACAGACACATCACTGTTCGTTCTGGGATCAAGCAGGCACTTACTAGCGTAATCTGTATATAGCCTGGCACATAGTTGGAAACTTCACAGCCTGGCCTCTATCAGGCTCGGTGTGTGATTTACGGGACTGGCACTCCTTGCCCATTGCCGTGCGCGCTACGGATACGATGACCGCCTGTGTCATTTGTCATTTCCTGTTCGTTATGACCCGTACCCCAATCGCAATGAGTCGGTCCTGACTACGCCGATGACACTTTTGAAGTAAGCCGTTTCAGTCGCTGCCGTGATAATCGAAAGCCTACTGATAAAATGTCGAGGGTCCAGCATGACAAGCGCAGCTCAGGTCAGCCCGCAAACACTGAGAAAAGTCATTGTCGCCGCCGGCATCGGTAATTTCGTCGAGTGGTTCGACTTCGCCGTGTACGGTTTTCTGGCGACCACCATCGCCCAGCAATTTTTCCCCAGCGGCGACGCCAGCGTCGCCTTGCTGAAAACCTTCGCGGTGTTCGCCGTGGCCTTTGCCTTCCGGCCGCTGGGCGGGATTTTCTTCGGCATGCTCGGTGACAGGATCGGGCGCAAGAGAACCCTGGCCATGACCATCCTGCTGATGGCGGGTGCGACGACCTTGATCGGGGTGTTGCCCACGTACGCCGCCATCGGGGTCATGGCGCCGATCCTGCTGACCATCATCCGCTGCGCCCAGGGCTTTTCCGCCGGGGGCGAATACGCTGGGGCGTGCGCCTACCTGATGGAGCATGCACCCAATGATAAAAGGGCCTGGTATGGCAGTTTCATTCCGGTCTCGACCTTTTCCGCCTTCGCCGCGGCCGCCGTGGTGGCCTACGCGCTCGAGGCGTCATTATCCGCCGAAGCCATGGGCAGCTGGGGCTGGCGCCTGCCGTTCCTGATTGCTGCGCCGCTGGGCCTGGTGGGGCTTTACCTGCGCTGGAAGCTGGATGAAACCCCGGCGTTCCAGGCGGTGACCGAGGAACACGCGGTGGCGCACTCTCCGCTCAAGGAGACCTTGCGCAACCATGGCGCGGCGATCTGCTGCCTGGGTGCCTTCGTGTCGCTGACGGCGCTGTCGTTCTATATGTTCACCACCTACTTCGCGACCTACCTGCAAGTCGCGGGCGGCTTGAGTCGCGCCACGGCGTTGCTGGTGTCGCTGATTGCCCTGATCTTCGCCGCGGCGATCTGCCCGCTGGCCGGGCTGTATTCGGACCGGGTCGGGCGTCGGGTCACGGTGATGACCGCTTGCGCGCTGTTGATCGTGGCGGTGTATCCCTCATTCCTGATGGCCAGTTCCGGATCGTTCGCCGCTTCCATCGTCGGCGTGATGCTGTTGGCGATCGGCGCGGTGTTGTGTGGCGTGGTCACCGCGGCCCTGCTTTCGGAAACGTTCCCCACCCGTACTCGTTATACCGCGTCGGCGATCACCTACAACATGGCCTACACCCTGTTCGGCGGTACCGCGCCGCTGGTGGCAACGTGGCTGATCAGCAGCACCGGCAGCAACCTGTCGCCGGCGTTCTACCTGATGGCGGTTGCGTTGCTTGCGCTGGCCGGTGGTTTGGCGTTGCCGGAGACTTCAAGGATTTCCCTGCATGATGTGCCGACAAGGAAGGGTGGCGTAGCGGTGGACGCTGCGTCCTGACCGTTTCAGCGGCGGGCAAAGCTTCATTTCCTGAAGCTGCAGCCCGTCGCTCCACCCTCCACCCTCCAACCTCGCCCGATCGTCACGCCTCGAAGTCTCCCGCCTCGGCTACGCTGAAGTCATAGCCGGAGAACACACCATGTGCGGACGTCTTTCCCAGTATCGAGGCATTCACGATTTCGTCGCGGCGCTCGCCATTCCTAACGCCCTGATCAACTATGCCGGCGACCAGCCGTTGGCGCGCTATAACGCCGCACCAACCACTCAACTCGCGCTCTTTCACCAGGAAGGCCAGTTTTTGCGCGCCGACCTGGTGCGCTGGGGCTGGCGTCCGCACTGGGCCAAGGACCGCGCCGCGCCGATCAACGCCCGGGTCGAGAAGGTGGCCCATGGTCCGTTCTTCAAAGCGATCTGGCCGCGCCGGGCGATCATCGCCATCGACAACTGGTTTGAATGGGTCGACGAAGGCGGACCGAAGAAACAGCCTTACCTGATCCGTCATCGTGACCGAACGCCGATCCTCTGCGCCGCGATCGGCCAGTACCCCAACGCCGAGCATGGGCCGGGCGAACACGACGGCTTCGTCATCATCACCGCCGACAGCGCAGGCGGCATGGTGGACATCCACGACCGGCGGCCCGTGACCTTATCGCCGGAACTGGCCCGGGAATGGCTGGAGCTCACGACGCCCATGGAGCGCGCCGAGCACATGGCGCTGTTTCAAGGCGAGCCGACCGAGGCCTTCGAGTGGTTCAAGGTGGACCGTGCAATTGGCAACGTTCGCAACCAGAGCGCCCAGGTGATCGACCCGATGGGCGAGATCGAGGGTGAGGGCTGCATCTGACCCGCCCTGGTGTGCAGTTCGACTCTGCGCGACTAAAACAACGGCCGCCTGCCCGGTGACGCCCGCCGCTTACTCGCCGTAGATATCGAAATCAAAATACTTCTGGCGGATGGTGTCGTAGGTGCCGTTGGCCCGAATCGTCGCCAGCGCCTGATTGAAGCGACCCGCCAGGGGATCGTTCTTGCGCACCGCGATGCCGATGCCGCTACCGAAGAACTGCTCTTCGGTGAAATTCGGGCCGACGAACTCGAAGTCCTGCCCCTCCGGCCGCTTCAACAGGCTTTCATCGATCACCACCGAACTGGCCATGGTCGCATCGAGGCGTCCGCCCAGCAGGTCGAGGAAGATTTCATTCTGCGAGCCGTAGCGCACCACTTCGGCACCGGCCGGGGCGAATTTCTCTGTGACGTAGCGATCGAAGTTGGTCGCGCGCTGCACCCCGATGCGCTTGCCTTTGAGCTGGGCCGGGATCTCGCTGATGCCGCTGCCTTTCTTGAACACCAGGCGCGCCGGAATGCGGTAATAGCGATGGCTGAAATCGACCGATTTCATCCGTTCCGGGGTCATGGACATTGATGAAATCACCGCATCGACTTTCTTCACCTTGAGCGCGGGAATCAGCCCGTCGAACTCCTGTTCCTGCCATACGCAATGGACTTTCATCTCGGCGCACAGTGCCTGGCCGATGTCGTAGTCGAAGCCGACGATGGCGTTATCCGGCGTTTTCGACGCGAACGGCGGGTAAGCCGCTTCGATGCCCAGGCGCAGAGGTTGCTCCGCCGCCTGCAGGTGGGCGCCGAACGCCAGCAGCGAGATCAAGCCGACTTTCAATAGTGTGTTTTTTACGTTCATTCATGGCTCCAGATGCGATGTTGTTTATGTCGGGCGCTCCAAAAAGAAGGCGTCCGTTATGGCAGCGGCAATGTGAACAAGGAGATGACGGCTCTGTCGGCCGCCTGCTCCGTCGTAGCGCCCGGCATCCACCCGGCGCCATGGGGTACCTCAGACGGCGGCGGTGACGATCAACTCCAACAGGATCTGCGGATCGTCGAACATCACTTGGGCGGTGGCCCGTGCCGGCGTTTGCCCGGCATCGACCCAGGCGCTCCAGGTTTCGTTCATGCCGGCGAAGTCGGCCCCCATGTCTTTCATCCAGATCTGCACACTGAGCAATCGGCTTTTGTCACTGCCGGATATTTCCAGCAGCTCGTCGAGCCGTTGCAGCACCTGGCGCGTCTGGCCACGGATGTCCTGGCTGCAGTCGGCAGCGACGATGCCGCTGAGCCAGGCCACGCCGTTGTGCACGACACTGCGGCTCAGGCGTGGATTGCTTTCGATGCGTTGAATAAGGCTCATACAGGCTCCTGGGTGAGCGGTGTCTCAGTGGACAATTGGGCAAGGGTGATGGGTTTGAGTGGCGAACGAATGCGGTAGTACCCGACCTCCGCAGGCGGGACCTGGCGCTGGTCAGCAATGATTTCGGTGACGCTCAAGCCGCACATACGACCCTGGCAAGGCCCCATGCCGCAGCGACCGAACGCCTTGGTCTGATTGGGCCCCAGGCAACCAAGGGCGACGTGTTGGCGAATCGCGCCGGCGCTGACGTCTTCGCAGCGACAGACGATTACCTCGTCGGCGGGAATACGGTTTTGCTGTGGCGGGCGGTATAACGCGTCGATCAGGGGCCGCGCGGCACGTTGGCGACGCAAGGCCTTTCGATAAGGGGCGGCGAGTTGCTGCAGGTGGCGAGTCTCGACGTTTCCCGAGCGGGCGGCGATCGCCAGCCCGGCCAATTGACCTTCGAGCAGCGCCACCTGTGCACCGCCGATAGCGCCACCGTCGCCGGCGATAAAAATACCCGGCAGACTGGTTTCGCCCTGACTGTCGCGGCGCGGGATCCAGCACAGTTGCTGTTCGCTCCAGTCATGTTCCAGGCGCAGCGACCAACTGACCTGGGTGTTGGGTACCACGCCTTGGTGCAGCAGAATCAGCGAGGCGGGAATAGTCCAGCGTCGATCGCCACTGTCAAAACTCAGGGCGCTCGCCTGCATCGGGCCTTCGATCCGCAAATCCCGGGCATCGCGGAAATGCCTGACCCCGGCGCGTTTCAATTCGACCAGCAATTGCACGCCCTTGAGCAGGTCACGCCAGCCGCGCAAGGCGCCCGGAATTTTGCGCCAGGCAGGCAGCAGATCACCCCGGCCACTGGTGTCCACCAGCGCTTCGATGGCGATGCCAGCTCGCAGGTATTGCACCGCCAGCAGATACAACAAGGGGCCGCAACCGGCCAGCACCACCGGCCCTTGAGGCACCAGCGCGGCGCTTTTGAGCAGGATCTGCCCGGCGCCGGCGGTCATCACCCCAGGCAAGGTCCAGCCCGGAATGGGCATCGGTCGTTCGAACGCACCGGTGGCGATCAACACATGATGCCCTTGCAGGACTTCAGCGCGGCCATCGATCAGGTAATGCACCTGTCGCTGTGGCGTGACCTGCCAGATGGCGGCGTTGCCCAGGTAACGGGCGCCGCACTGCAGGAAATTGGCGACAAGCTCCGCGCCTGCCCCATAGTCATCGCCCAATACGCGGCGGCTGCGCGCATCGGCCTGTTGGATATTGCGATAGATTTGTCCACCGGGGCTGCCCTGTTCATCCAGCACCACCACCGACAGGCCGTGGCGTGTGGCTTCAAGTGCCGCGCTCATGCCTGCGGGGCCGGCACCGAGCACAATCAGGTCGACTGCTTGCTTATACATCAGCGCCCTCCTCATCGTGGCCACTGTCCAGAAGATCCCGGGCCCCGCGCTGGCGCAGAACACGCATACCCGCGCGAACCGGCAGCAGGCACGCCTGACAATTGGCCTGTCCGTCCACCTCGACCAGACACTCGAAGCACACGCCCATCATGCAGAACGGCGCGCCGGGCCTGCCGCTGACGGCACTGTCGCGGGTGTGAGTGACGCCGCCGAGCAGCAAGGCGGCGGCCAGGGAGATGCCTGCGGGCACCGATATCAACGCGCCTTCGAATTCGATCTGCACGGTTTTTTCCGCCGGGCCCAACGCCCGGAACACGCTGTCAGCCGGCATGGCGCACCTCAGGTTTGCGCTTGAAGCGCCGCAGACTGAAAGGCGCCACGGCTGGCTCGTCATATTCTCCGGCAATCCACGGCGCCAGGCGCAACGCATGGATCGCCGCCAGGGTCACGCCGCTGTGGCAACTGACCACCACCGCTCCCGGGCAGTCCTGCGAAGCTTCGTAGATGGGAAAGCCGTCGGCGCTCAGCACCCGCAGCGCGCCCCAGGCCCGAACCAGGCGGACCTGCCCCAGCCGCGGAAAGCACTGCACGGCGCGCCGGGCGATGCCGGCCATCACTTCGCTGCTGGTACCGTCGTCGAACCCCGCCGACTCATGGGAATCGCCCAGCTGCACCGTGCCTTCGTCGGTCTGGCGCACATAGGTGGTGGGGTAATGCAGGAAGGGTTTGAGGCGTTCGGTCACCAGAATCTGCCCACGATTGGGGCTCACCGGAACTTCCATGCCCAATTGCGCACCCAGTTCACGATTGCCGAGCCCGGCGGCCAACACCAGCTGACCGGCGTACCAGCGCTGCTCACCGGTATCCAGTTCGAAGCCCGAGCCGTGCTGACCAATGGTGCTGACCCGCTGGCCATTTATGATCTTGACCCCGCGCGCCTGACAGGCGGCGTACAGCGAACGCAACAATTTCAATGGATTGACCTGGCCGTCCATGGGCGAGTAACAGCCGCCCACCACCGTCGGCCCCACGCCCGGCAAGCGAGCGCGCAGTTGTGCCGCATCCAGCAGTTCGAACGGATAATCACCGTGCATGGCGTCGCGCAACCAGAGCAATCGACGGCTTTCCTCGGCCATCTCCTGTTCGCTCAAACACAGCTGGAATCCGCCGGGCTGACGCAGATGCAAGTCGATGCCGCTGTCGGCCTGCAACGCGGCAGCGAAACGTGGCCACAGCGCCACCGAATCCCGGGTCCATTGCGCATAGCGACTCATTCCGTAGCCCTTGCCCTGAACCCACAGCAGGCCGAAGTTGCCACGCGCCGCCCGATGGGCGTCATCGCCTTCGTCCAGGACGCTGACCTGGCGACCGAGCAGGGCCAGGCCATAGGCGATGGACAGCCCCACCAAACCGCCCCCTACGATCATCACATCAGTTTTTTGCATGAGGTGCACTGCCGCTCTTTCAACGCCGCGCAATCGCCTGCAGCGCAGGCATTTCGCCTGAGTAATCTTGATGCAGATGATCCTAGAGAGCTGACAGCGGCTTGAAAAATGCTTTATTTTGTCAAGGTCATGTCTTTTTGTTATGGATATTATCCAGGGATGCCCGCCATGAATCTTCGTCAGCTGGAAGCCTTTCGCGCGGTCATCCTCGGCCAGACCGTCACCCGTGCCGCCGAGATGCTGCACATCTCGCAACCGGCAGCCACCCGACTGATTGCCAGCCTCGAGGAAGACATCGGCTTCAGCTTGTTCGACCGGATCAAGGGCCGCCTGCAACCCACCGCCGAAGCCATGACGCTGTACCAGGAAGTGCAGCGTTCGCTGCTCGGGGTCGAACGTATTGCCCGCACGGCCCAGGAGATTCGCAGCCTGAAACGCGGTTCGCTGCACATCGCCTGCGCCCCGGCCATGGGCCTTTCGTTTCTGCCGCGAGCCATCGCGGCGTTCATGGCCGGGCATGACCAGGTGCACATCTCGCTGGTGGTGCATTCATCGCGCGAGATCGTCGACCTGGTGGTCGGCCAGCGCTGCGACCTGGGCATCATCGTCCTGCCCAACACCTACCCCAGTCCCCGCGCAGAAAAACTCCTGGCCACCCGCATGCTCTGCGCCCTGCCGGCGAACCATCGGCTGCAGGGAAAGGCCACGATCCATCCCGAGGATCTGCAAGGCGAGGCGTTCATTTCCTATCCGCAATCCATCGGCTCGCGCCAGCACATTGACTCGATATTTGCCGCGTACGGGGTCGAGCGCGAACTGCGCCTGGAAACCCAACTGTCACTGCCGATGTGCACCTTTGTCGAACAAGGGCTCGGGGTCGCGCTGGTCGATGCCATCAGCGCGGTCGAGTACCGCGGCAGTGGTGTGGTGTTCAGGGCGTTCGAGCCGTCGATTGAAATGGATTTCAGCATGCTGCTGCCGGTCCAGGGGCCGATGTCGAAACTGCAGATCAGCTTTTTCGAACACATGCAGGACTTCATCGCCCGGCAGGTTCCGGCGGAGTATCGATTCTAGAAGGTGCTTTTCGACGCAAACCCACCATTCGTCGCCTATGCTAAGGGTAGCGTCAATTACCCAACCCTCTCTGGCTCAAGGATTGCAAAGGCCGGTCGTAGCAGCCCCAGATCGACGTAATTCTGACGCGGCAGCATTTCAAATCAATGTTCAAGGACTCCAGCGATACGCTTGGTCAGTCACCCGGGGGATGTACCATGTCAACTCTCAATGAAATCGCCGCGAATCACGCAAGAATGGCTAAAATACTGGCAGGAGAGTCGACCGAAGTGTGCGAGCGACAGCCCCAGGTGGTGGGAGGTTTTGACGTTTCATCCATCGATGAACAGCAACATATTCCCTTGCACCTCATCGCTGGCGCACAGGACAACAATCCCGGACAAGCTATCAGCTTCTGACGCTGCGTGATCGGTGTCGGGTAACCTGATGGCTTGCTGTTCGCCAGCCAGACCGGCATCGACACCCTGCCCTGTCGACCACCACTTCCTGGCTTGGACTCAACGGACTACCAGCCCGCCGGTGTGTAGCGGGCAAGGCATTCCCATGTTCGAAACTCGAGAAGTGCAGCGTTTCGCCGCCAATCCTGTCGGCCGCGACCTGGCCGTGGGCGACATTCACGGCAACTTCGCCCGGCTGCAGGCAGCGCTCGATGCTGCCGGATTCAACCCGTCTATCGACCGTCTGTTCAGCGTGGGCGATCTGGTCGACCGCGGGCCGCAAACACTGGACGTCGATCAATGGCTGCTACGCAAGCCCTGGTTCCATGCCGTGCGGGGCAACCATGAGCAAATGACCATCGAGTCCCACGCCGCCGGCCGCACCGGTGTTGAACGCGGCCTGCATTTTGCCAATGGTGGCGCCTGGTTCTACGGCCTGTCGGACGCCGAGCAAGCCTGTTACGCGGGCATTCTCGCTGAGTTGCCTTTGGTGATCGAGGTCGAGACGTCGCAAGGCCTGATCGGCATCGTGCACGCGGATGTCCCGCCGGGCAGCTGGCAAGACATGACTGAAGCGCTATCCGGCTCAGCGATGGAGGTGGAACAGATGGCCACGACTTTGCAGTGGTCACGCCGGCGCATCACTGACAGCAACCCCGGCGGCGTGTCCGGCGTGCGCGCCGTGGTCGCAGGTCATACACCCCTGCCTCAACCCGTCATTCTGGGCAATGTCTACCACATCGACACCGGTGGCTGGCTGCCGGAGCGCGGTCACTTCACCCTGCTGAACCTGCAAACGCTCGAATTCATCCCCGCGACCCGACCAGGTCTACGCCGACACTGGTGACAAATCCCGACGGGCAAGTCGTGGTAAACGCCTTGCGGCATCCACCATTGCGCACCCACATACAGCAATGCTGTTGTAGGAGCGAGCTTGCTCGCGATGGATTCCAAAACACCGCGTGTTATCCAGCAAACACGCGTTATCGTTGGCGACCATCGCGAGCAAGCTCGCTCCTACAAAATGAGCAGCGTTACCCCTACTTCGAGACGTATTTCGTGCCGTGCGGATTATCAAGCTTCGCCTGCAACATCCCCCACTCGCGCAGAATGATCGAGTAAGGCACAAAGATGCTCATCCTCTCGGCAGTATTGACCCCGGGGTGGGCACTCACATCGTTCAGCGTGGTGGAATAGAAACCGACATTGATGCCGATAACACTGCCATCGCTGGCGACCACCGGCCCACCCGACATGCCCTTGATCAACGGGGCATCATGGATAGCGTACAGATCGCCGCTGTGTTCACTGGTATTGATAAAAGGCGTTTGATACACCTTGCCCTTACCGACGGTGGTCATCATGTAAGGGCTGCCCCCCACGGCCGTGATGTGCTCGCCCACTCGCGGTGCACGCCAGGACGGGTAGCGGCCATTAGCCTTGTGCTGGAAGAACACCAGATCGCAGCCTGTGCTGCAGCTGTACTTCACGTTGGAGAGCAACGGAGTGTGACGGGTGGTGACGGCGTAGTCCTCGTTCCATTGCACCGCCGATGCCATATAGACATAGGGCAAAGGAAAGCCTGAGAAGACTAGAAAGTATGAATCGCTGGTAGCCCTTGAAAGGTCGGGCTTAACGATGCCGTTGCATCCTGCAAGTAGAGCTCCTATGAGAAAGCACGCCATGATCTTGATCATGATGTATCACCGACTTATAGGGGGATAGGACTGTCTTATTGGTTGTCAGTTTTCTGTCGCTTCCTTATCCATTGACTCACAGATCTGCTTAGCGATTGATTTGACTGAACTCGCTTTTATTTATGGCTGACACTTCAGAGACGTGCACAACTGTTTTGCACTAGGATCAATCGCTTTTAGATGCAATCGAACAGAACAAATATTTGGCGTCAACATGATGTCGACAATGAGGAAAGATATAGAGCGGCTATATGTTTAGTTACGAACTTGTTTTATCCCGCGCAAACGAAAAACGCCGCTCAATGAGCGGCGTTTTCGATGTAACTTATTAAATCAGGTTCAATAAAGAACCCTGTCGACCATCAACAACACTTCGGCCCGCTCTTGCTGCCGTACCGGGCTTCCTGCCGTTCGCGAAAAAACATTTCGTAGTCCATCACCGGTTTGTCCGGGTGTTTGTTCTGCATGTGCTCGACGTAATTGTCGTAGTCGGGCATGCCGACCATCAGGCGCGCGGCCTGACCGAGGTATTTACCGAGGCGACTCAAGTCATTGAACATGCTGCAATCCTCGATTACGCATCCGGCAGGGCCTGGAATGGTGCTTCTTTATCCGTACGTTCCTTGGTGCCCCAGGCGGCAATGCCGACCTTGAGTGCAAAGAACAGGATGCTGAACACCACCAACAGGAACAGCGCCGTCAGCGTGGCGTTGGTGTAGGCGTTGTAGATCACGTGCTGCATCTGGTCGATGTTCTTGGCCGGTGCCAGTACCTGACCGTTCGCCAAGGCATCGCTGTATTTCTTCGCCAGCGCCAGGAAGCCGATCGCAGGGTTGGCGTCAAACAGCTTGATGAAGCCGGCGGTGGTGGTGCAGATCAGCAGCCAGACCGCGGGCAGCATGGTGACCCAGACGTAGCGTTGACGCTTCATCTTGATCAGCACCACGGTCGCCAGCATCAGCGCGATCCCCGCCAGCATCTGGTTGGAGATACCGAACAGCGGCCACAAGGTGTTGATGCCGCCCAGCGGATCGATCACCCCTTGGTACAGCAGGTAACCCCACATCGCTACGCAACCGGCGGTGGCGATCAGGTTGGCGGTCCAGGATTCGGTGCGTTTCAGCGCCGGCACGAAGGAGCCGAGCAAGTCCTGGAGCATAAAGCGACCGGCACGGGTACCGGCGTCCACCGCGGTGAGAATGAACAGTGCTTCGAACAGGATCGCAAAGTGGTACCAGAACGCCATGGTGTTTTCACCCGGCAGGAGACTGTGCAGGATCTGCGCGATACCGACCGCCAGGGTCGGCGCACCACCGGCGCGAGCCAGGATGGTGGTCTCGCCGATGTCCTTGGCCACCGCTTGCAGGGCTTCCGGGGTAATCGCAAAACCCCAGCTGCTGACGGTCTGCGCCACCGTGACAGCATCGGAGCCCACGATCGCCGCCGGGCTGTTCATGGCGAAGTACACCCCTGGCTCGATCACCGAAGCGGCCACCATAGCCATGATGGCCACGAAGGACTCCATCAACATGCCGCCGTAACCGATGTAACGGGCATGGCCTTCACTGGCCAACAGCTTGGGCGTAGTACCCGAAGCGATCAGCGCATGGAAACCCGAGACCGCGCCACAGGCAATGGTGATGAACAGGAACGGGAACAGCCCGCCCTTCCACACCGGCCCGGTGCCGTCGATGAACTGGGTCAGCGCCGGCATTTTCAAGTCGGGCATGGTGACCAGGATGCCGATCGCCAGGGCGACGATAGTACCGATCTTGAGGAAGGTCGACAGGTAGTCACGCGGCGCCAGGATCAGCCACACCGGCAACACCGCCGCGACGAAACCGTAGCCGATCAGCATCCAGGTGATCTGCACACCGGTGAAGCTGAACGCCTTGGCCCAGACCGGATCGGCGGCAATCTGCCCACCGAGCCAGATCGAACCGAGCAGCAGCGCCACACCGATCACCGAGATTTCACCGATGCGACCCGGGCGGATGTAGCGCATGTAAATGCCCATGAACATCGCGATCGGGATGGTCGCCATCACCGTGAACATGCCCCACGGGCTTTCGGCCAGGGCCTTGACCACGATCAGCGCCAGCACCGCAAGGATGATGATCATGATCAGGAAGCAGCCGAACAGCGCGATGGTGCCGGGGATGCGGCCCATCTCTTCACGGACCATGTCACCCAGGGAGCGACCGTTGCGCCGGGTCGACAGGAACAGGACCATGAAGTCCTGCACCGCGCCAGCCAGCACCACCCCGGCAATCAGCCACAGCGTACCGGGCAGGTAGCCCATCTGCGCCGCCAACACCGGCCCGACCAGGGGTCCCGCGCCGGCAATCGCCGCGAAGTGGTGGCCGAAGAGCACGTGTTTGTTGGTCGGCACGAAGTCCAGGCCGTCATTGTTGAGCACGGCAGGGGTCGCGCGATTGGGGTCGAGCTGCATCACTTTATTGGCGATGAACAGGCTGTAGTAGCGGTAGGCAACGAGGTAGATGGCGACTGCTGTGACTACGATCCAGAGGGCGTTGATCGCTTCGCCGCGGCGCAGGGCCACGACACTCAGCGCGAACGCTCCCAGGACAGCCACGGCAAACCAGGCGAGGTGTTTAGCCAGACGGGGCATAGCGTGTCTCCTGCCGACAGCCAGTGGACTGCGGCGGTAATTTTTATAATTGTGTCCGCTGAGCGGAGCTGGCCCAATATCCGCGCATGCCGTCCACAAATAAATCCGCGTTACTACGTACGCAGTGTCTACGTAGTTCTACGTAGACCGCCTCGATCTATCGGTTGAAACACAAATCCCCTGTAGGAGCTGGCTTGCCAGCGAAAGCGGTGTGTCAGTCGCCATTGATATTGAATGTGCCGCCGTCTTCGCTGGCAAGCCAGCTCCTACAGGGGGTTTGCATTCAACCTACAGATCCCACCAGCAGGTCATTCCGTCCACCACCGCTACTGGACCCGCGCTCCTTGGCATATGATGCCCGCCCAGGAACTGTAGGAGCGAGCTTGCTCGCGATGGACTTCAGAACACCGCGTATACCCCGTAAACACGCGTTTTCGTTGACGACCATCGCGAGCAAGCTCGCTCCTACAGTATTAGCGTCATCGCCCGCCTTCGGCCCGGTCAGGAGCCCAGATGCAGCTCAAGCACAAAATTGTCGCGCTCGGCATCCTGCCGCTGGTACTGGCGATCGCCGTCATCTGCGCCCTGGTCATCTCCCTGAACCGCCAACTGGGCGATCAACAGGCGCAGCTGATCGAAGACAGCATCCTGGCCAGCAAGCGCGCCGAGCTGAAAAACTATGTCGAAATGGCGCAAAGCCTGATCGACCCGCTCTACGACGACGGCCACGGTGACGCGCGCGCGCAGCAAGAAGTGCTGGAAGAACTGCGCAAGCTCAGCTTCGGCGTCAATGGCTATTTCTTTGTCTACGACCGCGAAGGTCGCAGCCTGATGCACGCGCGCCAGTCCGATCTGGTCGGCAAAGACTTGTGGGACATGAAAGACCCCCACGGCCTGCCGGTGATCCAGGCGTTGCTCAACACTGCGCAATCCGGCGAAGGCTTCCAGCGCTACGCCTGGAACAAACCCTCCTCCGGCCAAGTCACCGACAAGCTCGCCTACGTGGTGATGCTGGATCGCTGGGGCTGGATGCTCGGCACCGGCATCTACCTGGAAGACGTCGAACGTGCCACCCAACAGGCCCGTGACGAAGTGGCCATGGGCATCCGCAAGACCATGCTGGCGATAGCCGCCGTGGCCCTGGTGGCGGTACTGTTGGTGTTCGCCAGCGGCATGACCCTCAACGTCAGCGAACACCGACTGGCCGACAAGAAACTGCAGCGCCTGACCCAGCGCATCGTCAGCCTGCAGGAAGAAGAACGATCCCGGGTCTCCCGTGAACTGCACGACGGCATCAGCCAGGTCCTGGTCTCCATCAAGTTCCAGTTCGAACTGGCCAGCCATGTGCTCGAAAATAGCCAGGGACAAGACAAGGGCCTGGGTATCCTCAGAGAAGCCACGCAACGCCTGGGGGATGCGATCGGCGAAGTTCGCAGCCTGTCCCACGACCTGCGCTCATCCTTGCTCGACACCCTCGGCCTGCCGGCCGCGATCGGTCAACTGGCTGCCGAATTCGAGCAGCGCAGCGGCCTGGTGGTGACCTACGACGACAATGAATTCGCCTGCGACCTGGTCGACGGCGCCGCAGTCTCGCTGTTTCGCATCGTCCAGGAAGGCCTGACCAATATCGAACGCCACGCCCGGGCCCGCAACGTTTCCATTTCCCTCCATGGCTCTGAGGACGGCGTGCGCCTGACGGTGGTCGATGACGGCATCGGCTTCAACGTCGCCCAGGTCGAACGTCGCCACGCCGGCATCGGCCTGCGTAATATCCGCGAACGTGTCGAACATTTCGGCGGCCTGTTCGACCTGACCTCGATGCCGGGAAGAAGTGAACTGGCCGTACTGCTACCGATGAAAATGCCCGGCACACAACGCTGAGTCGTCTCCAACAACAAGAGTGAATGCCTGCAATGAGCCTGCCCTACCCGATCCGCGTCGCCCTGGTTGACGATCACGCCCTGGTCCGCGACGGAATCAAGGCGCTGCTGGCGGTGATGGCGCCCCTGGAAATGGTGGGCGAAGCCGAGAACGGCGCGGACGCGATTGAAATGGTCGGCCGCTGCCGGCCGGACCTGTTGCTGGTCGACATCAGCCTCAAGGACATGAACGGACTGGAGCTGACCCGGGTGCTGCGCAGCCAGTACCCATCGCTCAAGGTGCTGATGCTGAGCATGTACGACAATAACGAGTACGTGAGCGAGTCCGTGCGCGCCGGGGCCAGCGGCTATGTGCTGAAAAACTCACCATCCCGGGAAATTATCGCGGCGATCGAAGCCATCGCCAGTGGCGGCACCTTCTACAGCGCCGAAATCGCCCAGCGACTGATCGCCGACAAAAGCACCGACAATGAACTGACGCCTCGTGAGAGCCAGGTGCTGTACAAAATGGCCCAGGGCTTGAACAACAAGGAAATGGCTCGGGAACTGGACATCAGCGTGCGCACCGTGGAAACCCATCGCCTGAGCATCCGGCGCAAGCTCAACATCGATAAACCGGCGGCGCTGGTGAAGTACGCGATCGATCACGGCATCATTTCGCGCTAGAGGGTCGCGACGTCATGGTTTTTCGCACGGGATCGGCGCCGCCCGCAGATGGCGTGTTCGCGGAAAATCCCCTGTAGGAGCTGGCTTGCCAGCGAAAGCGGCCTGTCAGCCAACGCCCCTGCTGAATGTACCGCCGTCTTCGCCGGCAAGCCGGCTCCCACAGGGATCGGTGTCGTCCGCACATGGCGTGTTCGCCAAAGATCCCCTGTAGGAGCTGGCTTGCCAGCGAAAACGACCTGTCAGCCAACGCCCCTGCTGAATGTACCGCCCTCTTCGCCGGCAAGCCGGCTCCTACATGGGGGCGGTGGCGTTCGCTGGCCTGGCGATCGCTGAAAATCTCCTTTTTCAAACCGTCCGACCAGAAACTCATCCGAGGGACTTGTGCTTCCGGTATTATGGTATACCATCAGACGCACAGACACCCAAACCTCCTACGGAGCAGCTCATGAGTTTCGAAATCCGCAAGATCGTCAGCTACGTCGAAGAAACCTTCATCGAAGGCGGCAAGGCTGCTGACAAACCCGTGACCATGGTCGGCCTGGCCGTCGTCATGAAGAACCCTTGGGTGGGCAACGGTTTTGTCGAAGACCTGAAACCACAGATCCGCGAGAACTGCTCCGACCTCGGCGCCATGATGGTCGAGCGCCTGGTGAGCATCATCGGCGGCGCCGAGAAGATCGAAGCCTATGGCAAGGCGGCCGTGGTCGGCGCCGAGGGCGAAATCGAGCACGCCTCGGCGGTCATCCACACCCTGCGCTTCGGCAACCATTACCGCGAAGCGGTGAAAGCCAAGAGCTACCTGAGCTTCACCAACAAGCGCGGCGGCCCGGGCACCTCGATCCAGATTCCGATGATGCACAAGGACGACGAAGGCCTGCGTTCGCACTACATCACCCTGGAAATGAAAATCGAAGATGCACCGCGCGCCGACGAAATCGTCGTGGTCCTGGGTTGCGCCGACGGCGGCCGCCTGCACCCGCGCATCGGCAACCGTTACATCGACCTGGAAGAACTGGCGGCCGAAAAGGCCCAGTAATCCCGGTCAGCCTAACTACAACAAAAAGGCATGCAGGAGCGCTCCATGATTCGGCTCACCGCTGAACGCACCCCGGCTGGCACCAGTTACCTGGCGACCGGCCAAGGCCAGCCCGTGGTCTTGATCCACGGCGTGGGCCTGAACAAAGAAATGTGGGGCGGCCAGGTCGTTGGCCTGGCCACGAAATACCGCGTGATCGCCTACGACATGCTCGGCCATGGCGCCAGCCCGCGTCCGGCCAGCGGCACGCCCCTGCTCGGCTATGCCGACCAGCTGCTGGAGCTGCTCGATCACCTGCAGTTACCCCAAGCGACAGTGATCGGCTTTTCCATGGGCGGGCTGGTAGCACGGGCGTTTGCCTTGCACTACCCGCAACGCCTGCAAGGCCTGGTGGTGCTCAACAGCGTGTTCAATCGCAGCGCCGAACAGCGTGCCGGCGTCATCGCCCGCACCGCCCAGGCCGCCGAGCACGGCCCGGATGCCAACGCCGAAGCCGCGCTGTCGCGCTGGTTCAGCCGCGAATACCAGGCGGCCAACCCGGCGCAGATCGCCGCCTTGCGCCAGACCCTGGCCGAGAACGACCCGCAGGGTTACCTGACCACCTACGAGCTGTTCGCCACCCAGGACATGTACCGCGCCGAGGACCTGGCGAGCATCCAGGTACCGACTCTGGTCGCCACGGGTGAACTGGATCCAGGCTCGACACCGGAAATGGCCCGGCAACTGGCCGAGCGAATTCCCGGCGCCACGGTTGCCGTGCTCGCCGAGCAGCGGCATATGATGCCCGTAGAATCGCCGCGCCTGGTCAACCAGCTGCTGCTGGAATTTCTCGACAACGCGCACGCCCGACAAAACCAGATAAAGGGGATCGTTGCATGACACTCGCCTCCTTCCAGATGTGCATCGGCGGTGAATGGGTCGATGCCCTGTCCGGCAAGACCTTTGACAGCCTGAATCCGGCCCTGGCCGAACCCTGGGCGCAACTGCCCGACGCCGACGAAGCCGATGTCGAGCGCGCCGTACAGGCCGCGCAGACTGCTTTCGACAGCCCGGCCTGGCGCGGCCTGACCGCCACCGCTCGCGGCAAGCTGCTGCGACGCCTGGGCGACCTGATCGCCGAAAACAAGGAACAACTGGCGCAGCTGGAAAGCCGCGACAACGGCAAGCTGATCCGCGAAACCCGCGGCCAGGTCGGCTACTTGCCGGAGTTCTTCCACTACACCGCGGGCCTGGCCGACAAGCTCGAAGGCGGCACCCTGCCCCTGG
>Ga0213829_1000691_pt1 | contig 29084 bp, 26 predicted proteins | sample MC6MC0896MG_FD_180665 | JGI IMG/M metagenome (GOLD analysis project Ga0213829, IMG submission 180665) | Enriched soil aggregate microbial communities from Iowa State University, Ames, United States - MC6-MC0896-MG | ecosystem: Environmental > Terrestrial > Soil > Unclassified | place: USA: Iowa...
CGTTGGGCAATAAAAACAAATCATCAGTTTTTGATTATTTTACAGGCAAAGAAATTAAAGAGCAGTTTATTCCCGTTTTATCATATACTTTTAAAGGCGATACCCTTTATTACAAAGAATTTTCGGTTGATCCATCTACTTCACAAACCAAATACGTGCTTACCAGTGTATTTCCCGATGCTGATCAAAAATCGATAGAAGAAAACCATATTAAAACAAAAAAATATCTGTTAGGCACCGATAATCAGGGGCGCGATTATTTAAGTAGGTTACTTGTTGGTGCACGCGTTTCACTCGCAATTGGATTTGTTGCCGTATTTATTTCACTGATTATTGGAATTACATTAGGAGCACTTGCCGGTTATTTCGGCGGAAAAACCGATGCTTTTATTCTATGGCTGATTAACGTAATATGGTCTATCCCTACCCTTTTGCTGGTTATCGCCATAACATTGGCTTTAGGAAAAGGATTTTGGCAGGTATTTATTGCCGTTGGTTTAACCATGTGGGTTGAAGTTGCCCGAGTGGTTCGCGGACAGGTTTTAAGCGTAAAACAAATGCAGTATGTAACCGCTGCACGTGCATTGGGTTTCTCTGACATGCGTATTATCTTTAAACACATTATACCAAATATCATGGCTCCTGTAATTGTTATTTCGGCAGCTAATTTTGCATCGGCAATTCTGGTAGAAAGCGGTTTAAGCTTTTTAGGTTTGGGTGCACAAGTACCCGTACCAAGCTGGGGCGGAATGATTAAAGAGCACTACAACTACATTATTTTAGGAAAACCGCACTTGGCATTAATTCCCGGATTGGCAATGTGCTTGGTAGTGGTTGCTTTTATGATGATTGGCAATGCTTTGCGTGATGCGTTGGATGTGAAGGGGTAGTTTTAGGTATTTTAAAATTGTTTCGTATATTTGATTGTACTCTACAATTTGAAAAAAATGCCATCTACAATAACAAAGTATAAGATATTTTTAGCCTCTCCAAGTGATCTTCAAGATGAAAGGGCTTCAATAGACGAAGTGATTAATGAATTAAATTTGACTTTCGGCAAACAAAATGACCTTCATCTTGAATTATTAAAATGGGAAACACATTCTGCACCTGCAATATCAATTAACCATCCGCAAGAAATAATTACATCTGATTTGGGAGAGGATTATGATCTATTTATTGGTTTAATATGGAAAAAATTTGGCACACCTACTAACAACGCAAATTCTGGCACTGAAGAAGAATTTTTGAATGCCTACAATCGCTTTAAGCAAAATCCTTCTACACTACAAATTTTATTCTATTTTAATAATTCATCAGTATCATTAAATGAAATAAACCCAGAGCAGTTACAAAAGATTCAAAATTTCAAATCAGATATTGGCAAAAACAAAAATGTGCTTTATTGGGATTACCAAGATACGCAACAGTTAAATAAGTTTCTACGTATTCATATCCCGCAACGAATATTAGATATAAAAAAATCCTTAGAAAATCAAATTTCTTTAGTTCAAAAAGATGAAATATTAGAAGTTGAGATTATCAACCAAGATTTTGGATTAATTGATTATCAAGAAATTATAGAAGATAACATTAAAGAATCAACAGAATCTTTAGCGAGAATATCTGAGGCTACTTCTTGGATTGGGGAACAAATGAATAAAAAAACAATTGAAATGAAATCAATGACTCTCAATGGAAATCAGCCAGCTCGTAAAACTTTAAAGGATTTTTTCATGAGAACTGCAAAAATAATGGACAATTTCGCAAAAAGAATTGAACCTGAAATACCAATTTTTTTTGATCATTTTGAGAAAGCTATAGATGCATTATCAAACGTTATAAATATTTCGCGAAATGATTTAAAAATGAAGAAAGAAGAAATTGATGAAACTTATATATCATTATCAAGTTTAATCACTGGAATTTCAGGATCTATTGATAGCATGGAAGGTTTTTTGAAGTCTGTAAATGATTTACCAAGAATGTCAAAAGAATTAAATCAAGCAAAGGCAAATGTTGCAAATAAACTAGATTACTTATTAGATAACTTAATTATTAGTCATTCAATTGCAATTGAACTTGAAAAAAGTATAATTAGTTAAAAAATCAGTTTTCCTAATAAAATAAATCTTTTCAATGATTAATTAGTAAAGCATCATTCTTGAAAATATCTGATTTTAGACATACATAATTGTTTACTTGATAAATTTATAAAACTTAAGCACAATAGCAAACACAAGCTAATCTACTGAATAACAAACTGTTTTAAATCGTAGCGGTCGCCTTTAAAAATATTTAAATCTACTTTAGTTTCAATGCCGTTTACGGTGCCTTTGTCGGTAAACTGCCAAAAATGCCAGTCGTCGTTCATTTTTTCGTTGAACAAACTGTATTTGGCAATCCAAATTTTATATTCGGGAAAATGTTCCTTTAAATGATGTTCGTAAAAATTGGCACCTGAATAAATAATAGGTTTTACACCATAATGTTTTTCTACAATAAGCAACCAGTTTTTTAAACCTTCGCGCATTTTTTCTTTCGATTGTTCTTTTGGAAGTTCCTCAATATCCAACACCGGAAAAAAATCTCCGGGTTCTAAAGGCGTATTCTTAATGAAATTCAGTGCTTGTTGTGTACTATTTTCATCAGGTCGGTAATAGTGATATGCACCACGAACCAACAATCTGCTTTTGGCTTTTTTCCAATTGTATGTAAACTTGGCATCTACCCCATCGGTTCCCATGGTAGATCGTAAAAAAACATAATCAACCGCAAACTTTCCGTACAAAGAATCAATTTCCTTCCAATCGATGTCGTACTGATAATGCGATACATCAAATCCAAACAAATGATCGTTGTGCTTGTCTAAAATCTCCATTGCTCGGAAATCGTGAACAGTTACTTCTTTACTGTCTTCTTTCTTAAAAATTCGTTCATACAAATCGGTCACAAAATAACCGATTCCGTCACGGTAATGAAAAATCAAAAAAGCAAGAATAAGCAGCGTGTACGCTAAAACATGCCATTTCCATACGGCGACCTTTTTCTTTTTAGGTGCACGTTTGCGAACGTATTTTTTAGGTTTTGGAACTGCCATTTTGGTATCTGCTTAGCGTTTAGATCGATCAAAACCAAACAATTCTGCACGAGGATCAGCCTTACCCGTAATTAAATTACCGATAACCTGCGCCGCAATCATGCTAAAAGTGATGCCGTTGCCGCCGTAACCCAAAGCAAAATACATGTTTGGTTTGTTTGGATACGTGCCAATATACGGCAACCCGTCTGCGGTTGCGCTAAACGTTCCTGCCCAAGACATATCGGTCACAAAAGGAATTTCGGGAAACATTTTTTTGAATTTCTTTTCAAGAATCGCTGCTTTTTTTCGCAACGATTTATCGCGTTTATCGGGATTATTGAAATCTTCGTCTTCGCCACCAACAATAATTCGGTTGTCGTTTGTGGTACGCATGTAAAGATATGGCTCTTTAGTTTCCCAAATCAATGCTCGGTTTTTCCAAAGAAGTTTCTCGTCTAACGGATGCGAAACAATGGCAAAAGTAGTTAGCAGATCCATTACTTTTTTTGGAAGAAACTCGCCTGCTTCGTAACCTGCAGCAATAACCACATTTTTACAAGTGATTTTACTGCCGTGTTCTGTAACCAATTCGTAACCCGATTCGGTTTCTACATAATCTTCAATCAACGTATGCGAAAACAGCTGCAGCTCCTTTTTTTGCAAGTAATGATCTAAAATGTAGGTTGCGCCTTTGTAGCAATCAAGCTGGGCAGAAGTATCGTTATACAAAGCTGCTTTTGCATCAATTTCCAATTCGGATTTTACAACATCCTGCTCTAAATATTCCACAGGAAGTCCGGCATTTTTTCGAGCATTGAATTCTTTCTCCAATAACTTTTTACCGGATCTATCAGAAGCTAAAAGATAAGTTGGAACACGTTCGAAATCGGGATTTTTCCCTATTGATTTAAATACGTTTTCAACATCGGTAATCGACTGTAAACAGCATTTATAGGCATCCACCGCCTGTTTTTCTCCGACTTTTTTGATCAGATCAACCAAAGGAACATCGATTTCATACTGCAATTGCGCTGTTGAAGCAGCGCTGCTTCCCGTACCGATTGTTCGCTTATCAACCACGATACATTTAACACCCAAACTGCATAGCGTATGCGCAACCAAAGCTCCGGTAATCCCCGAACCAATGATCACGGTGTGCGTTTCGATATTGCTTTTAAGCGGATTGAAATAATTGTAAAGTGGATTTAAAACCACCCAAAAAGGCATACCCGAATGTAAATCCATGAACTTTTATTTTTAAAATTTAATAAATTTACCTAATTATGATGTGAAAACAACGTGACTGACGTTCTTTTACAAAATAAATTTTACCGCTAGCCTGATATTCCTTTAGAACTGTTTCCAGATGTTTTTCTAACTTTGCATTTGCACCTAATTTGTGATTAAAACGTACATACGAAATATCGATGGCGCCACCATAACTGTGCGAACTGTCGTTAGAAGACGCGTTTGAATTTACACGACGCAAACGTTTTTGATCTGCTTCGGTTCTAGTTAATGAGGTTACCACAAAGAAATTTTGTCCGGCAGCTTTTACAAAATCACGAGCTAAAGCATTTAAAATAGTTCTGCCTTTAGGTACCAAGTAAGCATGGCTGTGGGTTAATCGATCGATACGGTAACCGTAACCACGCTGTTTAATTGCTACCAATTTACCTTGTTTGGTTAATTTATTTAAATGTGCTTTGTCTTTTACCAAACCAACATTGTGGTTTTTAGCGGCATTTAAATGAGTGGTATATTCTTTAGACGGCTTTGTTTGGGCAAAAAACGTACAGGGTATCAATAATAATACTAGGGCAAAAATAATACGGGCCATTGAATTTTCTTTTCCCACAAAAATAGTATTATTAATGCGTAACGACAAAATTAAGCGTTAAGGAATACCGAAAATCTAGCCTATTATTTTATACTGAAAAATATCTAACAAAAACTGCTTTTTTCGATCAGCCGACAGATTTTCAATTGATCTCAATACGATATTTCTACAACTTACAGCTAAATCGGTATGAAAAATCAACAAATAATACAGGTTAAAATGAATTTCGTTGATAGATAAACTTGACAGATATTTGAACAAAAACTCTTCGATGATTTCGTTTTTATCTTCGCCGTTATCAATTTCCATGTTGTAGCCCAAAAACTTAAAAATAGTATTTACATGGAAAACATATTCGTCGATGACATTCTCGCTAAAGGCAATTTCTTTTTCGTAGGCAAACAAATCGCTTAACTGCAGATTTTTTATGGTATGATGATCTTCTTTAAAATCGATAATACTCACAAAAACATTCGAAACCTGATATTTTAATTTAATGGCATCGCCCTGATTTGCAGGTTCGATATACTCCCCATTATATTTGATCTTTTTTTGGGAATTATTTTCAAGCTTAAACTTCTTTAAACTGTCGATCAAATAAATAAAATACGGTTCCAAAGACTGTCGAATATTTATTTTAACCTGAAGTTGTAGAATTTCACTTTGCCTTTTATTAAATTCATACTGAATATAAAATGCCATAAAGGTAAAAACCACACCGCAAGTTCCAATAATTGGTGCAGTGGTTCCGCCAATGGCATCGCCCAATTCGTTTTTATCACTTAAACTAATCAACCAACTTTTATGAGTAAACAGATAGGCTAACAGCGGCACCATAACCACCATGATAAGTGCCATAACCATTCCCATAAAAACAACGCTTTTTTTCATTCTTTTGTTTTATAATTTAAAGATAGGAAATTATTAATGTTGTATCACACTTTGTTAATATAAATACATTGATAGTAATTTATCCCAATCAAAGAAGGTACCACAACTGAAAAGATCCGAAGTAATTCACAGGCTGTCCCGGATAATAGTATCTTGCTGCACTGTTACCAAAACCTGTGGCATTCACTAGCACCATTGAAGCATAGCGCTCGTTAAAAATATTGTTTATTCCTATGTTTACCGATAAAGACAATGCACTTGCAACCTTACTGTTCCAATTCAGTGCGGCATTGCAAAAACTGTATGAATCAGTAAAAAGAGAATTGGCGTCGTTCAACGGAATTTTATCAACAAAGAAATAATCTGCTTTTAAACCAAAACCATGCGGCAGATTGAACATAAAACCACCTGCAAATTGATTTTTAGGTACTCCGGTAAGATCATTTCCCGAGAAATCCTGATCGTTATTGTTAAAATCATCAAACCTAAAATAATCCAATGCAACCTAAACAAAATGTATATAACCTATGACGATGCACCAAATAAAATTAATCCACTATCACAAAATATACACTTGGTTAACCTTACAACTCATTACGCTCTTATAATTGAATATACTAATTAACATACCATTGAAGCTACGATATCCAATCTCTATCTCTTCACACAAAATAATGTGCATTTCAAACGATACCTATTAATTTTTATTCATAATAAGTATAGAGTATTTTTAAAAATTGAATATTTATACAAGAAATATTTCTTTATGATTTGATTTTTATTTTATTTCAAAATATTCTTTTAATTTATCCTGAATACTATTATTAGAGATAGCTTTTTTAGACGATATTAGTAAATTCATGCGGTATAAAAAGAAAAAAAATTTTGTACCATTATAAAAAGTAAAAAAGAATATCAAGCAAGAATTAATTGGCAAAATCAACGCAGAAATGGAAGCGTTTAACGAAGATGCTCAATTACAATCAGAAAAAGCAAACAAAGCCGCAGGAACAAGAGCTCGCAAGTCAACATTAAACTTAGAAAAACTTTTAAAATAATTTCGTAAGTTGTCTTTGGAAGAATCAAAGAAATAGTAAAAAGCTCCCATTGGGAGCTTTTTTTATGGTTATACTATTGTCATATAGTTTATTTAAACAACTTACCTACAATATTTCCAATTTTAACGAAATCGCCGTGGTTGTTTACTGATCTTTCTTCGGTATTATCAACTTCAGTTCCGTGGTACGGATATACCAGCAGATAGTTTTTATCAAGAAAATCACGGTTAAGTAATGCCGGCATACGGCTCATTTGAGGAAAATAAGATGCCATGCCTCTTTTTGCCATCAACATAATCAGTCCCTGATTATCGCTAATATCAGACAATACTGCTTCTACTTCTTTCCAAGAATTGATTTCGTTAAATTCAGCTTCGATATTTACTTTTTTAATGACTCTTTTAAGAATTCTAATAGAAGATGCAGTTGCATAAAAATCGACTTTCGCACCCGTATTTCGGGCAATATTCCACACCCGCAACAGGCAATGGAAAAATCCCGGTTCCAAATGCGATTTTGACGGTATAATTACAATCTGCCTTTTAATAGTTGCAATAGGTTGTGCCGCATGATATACAAATACATTGGTTTGTTTACTTTGCAGATAGCCATTGTATAGGTTGTAGACAAAAGACGAAGAAAATTCCCTGCCTTTTTCCAAACCAATAACCAGATCTGTTACCTTTTTTTCTTTAATTACGTTGTTAATTCCATTTACCACATCGCTGTCGTAGCGGGTTAATGGCGTTAAAACCTCATCGGCTGCTGATGCTTTTATAACAGCATCGTGCAATATTTTTTCGGCGTTTTTTACCGAAGAATCATTTTTTTCTTCGTTTATAACATTCAGCGCAAAGAGTCCGTCTTTATTGGTTTTTGATTTTATGATAACCGCCAGGTTTACCATAGAATCAACAGTATCCATATAATTAACAGCCAGCAGAACATTTTCTTTATCGTCTGTTTCACCAGCAACCGTATCTTCTTTATCAGCCTCTGCAATTTTTTCTGCACTTGCAAGCGATATAAATGACGAAATGGTACAGGATACTAGAATAAGAAGAATGCTTCCGTTCAATACATGTTCATTTAAAAGTCGGACAGGTTCGCCTGCAGCGGTTTCAGAAATGATAATATTGTATCCCACCATCACCGCTGCCAGTGTAGCAGCAGCCGAAGCCGAACTTAATCCAAAAATAAGTTTCCCCTGTTCTTTATTCAGCTTGAAGGTTTTGCGGGTTAAAACTGCCGCGATGTATTTTCCGGCAATAGAAGCAACCAACATAATAGAAGCAACGGTAATAGTATCCCAACTTTTGAAAAACACACTGAAATCGATCAGCATACCTACACTTATCAGAAAGAAAGGAATAAATATGGCATTACCCACAAATTCTACCCTATTCATTAGCGAAGAGGTATGAGGAATAAGCCTGTTAAGAGCCAAACCTGCAAGGAATGCACCAATGATGGCTTCAACCCCCGCTACTTCGGCAAGCAACGCTGCAAGGTAAATCATTACCAAAACAAAAATATACTGTGATATTTTATCTTTTACGTTCTTAAAAAACCAGCGTGCAATGATTGGAAAAACCAAAAGGACAATCAATCCGAACACGAGAATGGAAAGCGACAATTTTACCCAGAACTCGGTACCTACCTCACCCTGCGCCATTCCCACACAGGCGGCCAATACCAAAAGTGCCAGAATATCGGTAATCATGGTTCCACCCACTGTGATGTTCACCGCCAGATTTTTGGCAACTCCGATTTTACTTACCAACGGATAAGCTATTAAAGTATGCGACGAAAAAAGGCTGGCAAAAAGTACCGAAGTAAGCAAGTTAAACTGTAACAGATAATATGCACCCACAAACCCCAGAACAAACGGCACTATAAAAGTATAGATACCAAAGCCCATACTTTTCCATTTATTTCTTTTAAAATCACCCATGTCAATTTCCAACCCTGCCAAGAACATAATGTAAAGCAAACCGGTTGTTCCCGTTACTACAATACTGCTATCACGAGCCAATATATTGAAACCGTTAGGACCAATGGCAGCACCCGCAATAATAAGACCCAGCAAATGCGGCACTTTAATTTTGTTTAAAAGCAATGGTGCAAAAAGTATAATAATAAGCAACAGCAGAAACTTTAGCACAGGATCTGCAATAGGTAGTGATACGTTTTGAATACTAAGAAGTAACATTTACGGTCTATTTTTATTGTTTTTTATTTGAAGAAGGTCTAGTAAACTCTACAGTAAATGTAGCTGTACAGTCGTTATCTATGGTAATTGTATGAACGCCTTTCATTTTATCGGGCATTATTTCATTCAATGTGGTCTGCATAGCAACCTTTTTACTCACAGAAGGATCGGTTTTAAAGGAAAGAACAATATTATTTCCTGAAAAAGCTGCATTGTATGTACGAACAATCTGGTTTTTATTATTCAGCAGATCGGCATACAGATTAAGCGAATCGCTTTTAAATTCCCAGGTATCTACCCTTTGATCACCAATGACATAATCGCTGCAGTCTGATTCTGTACAAACCAATCTGCCGTTCCATCTGCCAGCAAGATGCTGTGGCCAGAATTTTACCACCGAACTCAAAGAATCATTAACCAGTCTTAACGAATCTGCTTTAAAAATACTGTCTTTCATCTGTAATAGTTCATGATACTCTTTTTCAACATTGCCAAAAGAATCAATCCGTAACTGCAGATCAAGTTCGCGCTGTCGCAGTTGATCTTCACTGTTTTTACCGTTACAGCCAACGAGCAGAAATATACTTAAAAGAAATGTTAGGAAAGGAAATGTAATCTTCATTATACTTACTTTTTACGATTAAAATAGGAGTTATAATCTGTAAGATACAAAAAATATCGGGTTTAAAAAACATCGATGGGAGTATTATCAGATAGCGATGTTTAATTATATACCCTTACTTAATGGTATGTTTTTCGATACATCATAAGTACAAAACATAAATAATTATGTCGTTTGGGTTTGATCTGTTAATTGTGTGCGTTTTTTATTGTAGGAAAGTCAGCAGATTACTTATAAAAACTGAAGTAGTATTTTTAGTTTAAGTAAAAAAAGAGTTTACTTAACATTAACTATGTTAATAAAGATCAATTATCTATTGTATTTTTAAGATCATCATTTTTCTGCCCTAACTGCTTGATATAATCTAGCGGGCTTTTCTTCATTTCTGTTTTAAACTGGCTGCTAAATGCTTTTGCATTGGGAAAACCGTAAATGACGGAAATTTCCTGAAGTGTTTTTTTTCGAAGGTTTTTATTTGTTTCAAGATCTGCAACAACAGCTGCTATACGCAATTTACTTAAATAATTATTGTAGCCACCTTTGTAAGTATTAAGAAAGTTTGAAAGTGTGGTACGATTGGTACCAAACTGTGCTGCCAACTGCTCTAGAGTAATTGTTTTCTTAAATTCTTTCTTTGCTTCAAACAACTTAAATTCCTTCATTAAACGTTTCTCTGTTGAAGATAATGATTTGGAGCTATCTTTTTCTTTATGTTGGGATATATTTTGCGAATCTGTATTTGTAAATTCTTTATTAATTTCTTGAGTATGATTTTCATCAACTAATTGTATATCAGATAAATTATCCTTTTCATTTGAATATGAATCCTGCAAGAATTCGGTTTTAATCCTTTTCTTTCGAAATTTAAAAAACACAACAACAGTTACAAGTAATAACGGACCTCCTAAAGCTATCCAAATACCAAAAGGGATCTTATCGGTGTTATTTAACTGTTCATTCAGAGCAATTTTATCGGACTGCAACTGATTACTTTCTACCTGATAATGAAGCACATCAGTAAGATATTGTTGTTCTTTTTCGAACTGTTGATTTAGAGCTATTAAAGATTCTGTGGTTTGAAGCTGTAAATCTGTTTGTCCTGTTTCGTTATAGTAGGTACGTAGATAGTTGTAAGCCTCGCGTAATTCGTAATTCAAAAATTTTCTTTCCTGAAACAAATCGTTAATTTTAGTAAAATAGGTTACAGCTTCCTGCTTTTTACCTTGTTTCCAATTAATCTTCCCTAAATAAAGATAGATTACATATTCATTTGTAACATCATCATTATCTTTAATTTCAGGCAAAGCATTGTTGAAGTACGTACGCGAAAAATCATAATTTTTACGTAAAAACTCATAACCACCTTTCAAATAGTTAAGATATGCTTCTTCTAATATTCTGTAATCCGGATTCAATTTAGGAATCATCTTTTCGCTCTCGGCAATTGTTTTTTGAAGCGCCGCTAAATCTTCTAACTGCCAATAACATTTACTTAAACTATACAAACTGCCTATATAACCTTGCAAATGATTGTAATCAACATTTTTTTTATAATAATCTCTGGCTTGTTCAAAATAAACCTTTGCTTTTTCGTAACGTTTGGTATGGTAATATATGTTTCCAATATCAATTCGGGTAGCATTTAAAGTATACAGGTGTCCCGTTCTGGTACTAAATTTTTCAGATTGTACTGCATAATCCAAGGCCTCTTTAAAATGTCTGTTTTTATAGTATAGCGTTGCACTTCTATTTAAAAAATCGCCTGTAATGCTATCGTTTTTAAGTGCCTGAACCAACGGACTCATTTTGTGAAGCAGCATTACTGCCTGATCAAAAGGAATATTAAACGATTTTTTTTCTAAGGCACGATATTCCTCATAATAGTTTTTTTCGTTGCGTGCTTTTTGTGCGTAAAGATCTAAATAATGCAGTTTATTTTCTTTTGTAATCGTGTCAGAATGGATTATTTTCCACATTTTTTCATACGAATTGTTTACCGACTGACCATAGATAAAACCAGGTAAGGCAAAAACAGTACATAATACAATAAGAAATAATATTTTTTTGGGCAGAATCGTCAATTTTCGCTCTATTATCAAAAACAAAAATACGAAAAAAGCAGCACTTTTAAATTAATAAGTAACTAACTAATAACAAACACCTTACATATTTAAAAAGTATTTATTTAAGATATATCCGTTTAATAAAAACGTCAAAATCGTACATTTTTTTAATTATTTATTCTTTTGCCTGTAGCATTCCAATAAATCTGTCATATTTGCTCTGAAAAACAAATGAACTACATTTTCATTCGAGTTATTATCATTAATTAAAATGATTTAAAAATTGTTCGGTTTATTTGAAACTTACAAAAGAAATTATTGAAATATATCCGTTCACTTATACTTATAAATTAAAATGTGAACAAAAAAATTTTATTTATTAAGCACCTATGAACCTTAATCAACCACATGTGTACTGTTAAAATCACATGTGGTTTTTGTTTGTAATTAAGTGACCGTTTAACAATAAAACTTTTATTTTAAATCATTTCCAACCTTTTTATATTTATTTTCGTCTATACATAAAATAGGAATCGCTTAACAGCTAATTCCTAAATGAAAATCAATACAAATCATTACCAACCAAATCCATAAAGAAATGAAAAACTTAAAAACAGTTATTGCCCTATTGCTGCTATCGCAAACAATTTGTACAGCACAGACACAGTTTAAAAATTGTACAGATAACACGCTGCTGCAAAACGTTATTGTAAACAATGCTGCCACGAAAGAATGGATCGGAAACACCGACGAGCAAGGTATGCTTATTATTCCTGATGATGTGTCTGAAATTGAAGCATCGCACCCTACCTTTGGACTTATTACAATGGCAAACACAAAAGGAACAATCTGTACAGACGAATCGGGCGATGTTTTGGCAGAACTTGTTATTGATACAGGAGCCAGTGTTACCAAGGCGCTTTTAGAAGTTTTAGATCATTCTTTTGACACCTATAAAAAAGCCAATAAGGGCAAAAAGCACTATCAGATAGATTTTAAACTAACCGAACAGAAACAACCTTTGGAAACATTTACCGGTATCTTAGCATTGGGGAATGTGTTCAACAGTTCTTTTAATAATTATACTATTAAATGGACCGAAGCTATTAAAGACAACAAATCGTTTAACAAATTACCAAGGTATCAGTACATAGCGCACGTTAGCGAGATCTTTTTTGCAGAAAAGAAGAATTTCGATAAGTTAAAAAAACAGATACAGAGCAGTACTGTACAACGTATTGGTGATCAATATTATATATCGGAAAAAGGAAGCAACGAATTTATTACCATTGATGCAGATTCGCAAACAAAACTAGTAACGGCTTATGTAAACACACAACTTTTAACTACCAATAAACAATATGCTTTTGAAAAGAACGATCGCCAAACAATGGGAAAAGTAGCGATTAACTTTAAAACTGCTGCCGATGATTATTTTGTTGAGGATTTATCTGTTGAAGCCAAATATCTGATTGATCAGAAAAATTACGAAACCGAAAGTTTCATTAAACAGAAAAAAATGTCAAAAGACGAAGAGAAAAAGCTGGAAGGAAAAGGAGTTGTAGGTTTTGCAATGGATTACGTAAAACAGTTAGACGCTTATCTTAATTCTTTGAAATAGATAGTTACAATCATCTATCAAAAAATATAAAAAAGCAGATAAGAGAAATTCTTTTATCTGCTTTTTTATTTAGAATTCCATTACAAATTCTTCTTTGGGAATACGTACCTTTTTCATTGATCCCACCCAGTCTTTTTCCTGATCGGCGTAACCAACGTACATCAGTGAAACACTTTTTAATCCGTGTTTTTTAAGATCCAGCACCTCATCAACCCATTCGTTATTAAAACCTTCTACAGGAGTTGTATCGATTTTTAATTCGGCTGCCTGTGCTAATGCCAATCCCAATGCGATATAGGTTTGGCGTGCGGTATGTGCAAAATTCAGTTCTGCAGATTGCGGCAGATAGATCGATTTTAACTTATCGGTATAACTTACAAATCGTCCTTTAGGCAAACCACGTTCTTCGGTTGTAAAATCGTACACTTTATCAATACGTTCTTCGGTATATCGATCCCAAGCTGCGAAAATAATCACATGCGAAGCATCGCGCATACATTCGGGATTCAATGCACCTTTTGACAGTTTATCCTTGATTTCGGCATCGCGAACTACGATTACTTTAAAGGGTTGTAATCCTGAAGATGTGGGGGCTAAACGAGCAGCTTCTACAATTTGTGCGATGTGTTCTTCACTTACTTTTTTTGACGGATCATACGCTTTAACGGCATGTCTCCAGTTTAAATTATCTATTAACGACATTTTTTTATTTTGAAATTAGTACTAATAATATTGCTATGAGGGCAGGAAGTGCCTGGACATAGAATATTTTTTTTGAAGCAGTCAACGCTCCGAAAATACCGGCAACCGCAACACAGCCCAAAAAGAACAACCGGATGTTACTGCTCCATTCAGCATTTTCTATAAAAAAAGTCCAGATAAGACCTGCGGCAAGAAAACCGTTGTAAAGTCCTTGATTTGCTGCCAGACCTTTTGTAGGCTTGAAAAGCTCATGAGGTAACGATTTTCCGAATGTTTTTTTACCGGCTGTTTCCCATGCGAACATTTCCATCCAAAGAATGTAAAGATGTTCAATTGCCACAATTGCGGTGAATATTGCTGCTATCGTTTGCATAAGTTTAGTTATTTGAAACCGTTAGATTTACTTCGATATTACCACGGGTCGCGTTTGAATACGGACATATCTGATGTGCTTTTTCAATCAGTTCTTGTGCTTGATCGATTGTTACTCCCGGAATGTTTGCATGCAGTTCTACAGCCAATCCAAAACCACCGTTATCAATCTGACCGATGCTTACTTTTGCAGTAACCGATGTTTCACCTGTTGATACTTTTTCCTTCTTTATCACTAGGTTCAAGGCACTGTCAAAACAAGCCGAATATCCTGCTGCGAAAAGCATTTCCGGATTTGCAAAATCGTCACTGCTTCCACCCAATGCTTTTGGCATACGTACCTGAAGATCCAATATTCCGTTTTCGCTTTTTACGCTTCCGTCTCTACCACCTGTTGCGGTAGCTGCTGTTGTATACAATGTTTTCATTTCTTTTTATTTAAAATTTTTGTTGTTATTTCTTTTAATATCAATAGTTCTTCTTGTGAAATTCCTATGGATTCCATAATGCGGTGCGGTATATTTTTCGCTTTTTCCTTTAATGCCTTTCCTTTTGGAGTAAGCGAAAGTTTCACAATACGCTCGTCATCAGAAGATCTTTTGCGAATTACCATTTCTTTCTGTTCCATCCGTTTTAACAAAGGTGTCAGTGTTCCGCTGTCCAGAAAAAGTTTTTCACCCAACTGCCCTACTGTCTGTTCTTCGTTATCCCACAAAACCATCAGCACCAAATACTGCGGATAAGTAACATCCAACTCGTCTAACAGCGGTCGGTATTGGTTTACCACTTCTTTGGCTAGTGCGTATATTGGAAAACACAACTGATTTTTAAGGCTTAAAGGATCTTTCATAATAAAGACTTGATTAATTACTAAACAAAGTTACGTAAAATTATATTTTACAAAATTTAATTTTACGTAACTTTAACAACCACGATTAAAAACCAAAAACTGTCTGTATTTGCAGACAGTTTTGTGTTTAATGTTCTTATGAATTTCCGTACATATTCGATTCACCACCATCAATTGCGATCACCTGTCCGGAAACGTATCCGTTTTGATCACTCAAAAGGAAAGCTACCAGATTACCAACATCTGTAGGATCACCTAACCTTCTAGTAGGATTTCGAGATGCGTATTCAGTTTCTGCGGCTTTAGGATCTTGAGGATTTACCTGTTTGAAAGCTTCGGCAACCATAGGCGTTAAGATCGCACCCGGAGCAATGGCGTTGGTCAAAATATTGTCTTTACCGTATTCCAAGGCAGCATTCTTTGTCATACCCGCAACGGCGTGTTTAGTAGCAACATAAGCCGTTTGGTTTAGAACTCCTCTGATACCGCCCACAGATGCTACGTTTACAATTCGTCCGCCACCGTTTTTCTGCATTTCTGGGATTACATATTTCATTCCATAATAAACGCCTAACAGATTAATATCAATCACCTTTTTAAAAACTTCGATATCGTAATCAATCAATGGAGCTTGTTTTCCTTCGATTCCAGCGTTGTTATAAAGTCCGTCTACCTTCCCAAACTTCTGTACCGTTTGATCGACATATTTTTTTACATTTTCTTCAACAGAAACATCGGCAGTAACCACCAGAAATTCACTATCAGGATGTTTAGTAGATAATTCAGATTTTGCTTTTTCCAAAGCCTCCGCATTATAATCTACAAGCGTTACGTGTGCACCTTTAGCAGCCAGCACATCTGCCGCAGCAAATCCCAATCCCATTGCTGCTCCGGTAACAATAATTACCTTTCCTTTTAAATCAGACATAATTTTTGTTTTAAAATTCAATATACAAGTTACGACAATGAAGACCGACGGAAACTTAATGCAGATTAATTTATGATTATGTTAATAGTGTTTTATTTGAGGAAGCGCTTTTTATTTGATAGATTAGGCGAAGAGACTGCGAAAAAATAACGTATATTCGTACCAATGCATACAATCGTAAAACATATACGCACTGCAAAGCACCTATTTTTGACGTGCTTTCTTTTGTTTACATTAAGTTCGTGCGCTGTAAAAGAATCGTTTTTAGGAATGGTTCAAACCGATTATGCCAAACCTACAAACCGATCACAGACCACTACTCAAAACGGATTTTGCAGTTATAACATTGCCACTGGAAAAGAGACATCTTTTACTGATCATTCGAGAATTAAAAATAGAAAAGAGTCTGATTTTTTTACTGACAATTATGTATTAGGAATCAGTTCCAAAAAAACAACGCAATTATATTCCAAAACATTTTCCGGCAACAGTCCCCCAAAATATATTCTTTACAAACGTTTAAAACTGCATATAGTGTAATAGATAATTTATTACACCATTTGTTATTTTTTACGTTTAATTAAAATATATTTTATGAAATATTACATAGAACGTTCGGCTTATTCTACAACCGGACTGTTTACCCTTTCGTTACGATGGATTTTAGGCTGGACTTATTTTTCTGCATTTTGGAGAAGACTGGTTTTAGACAACAAGCTAATTCCCGACGAAGCCGGTTACATAGGCGAAAAGTTCAACCACTTCCTGCCCAATGCACTGGGTATAAAACCAATTATAGAATACCTAGTTACTCACCCCGATTCCTTACAAACCTCTATGATCGTGTTTACAATTGTAGAAGCCATTGTAGGTTTATTTATTATTTTGGGACTTTTCACCCGATTGATGAGCATAGGTTTATTTTTCCTAGCGATGGGGATTTTACTGGGATCGGGATGGCTAGGCACGACCTGTTTAGACGAATGGCAAATTGGAGTATTGGGTGTAGCCGGCGGTTTTACGCTTTTCTTATCAGGAAGCAGTGCTTTTTCGTTAGATCAGTATCTGATCAATAAAAACTATCCTTTCACAACCAAAAAATGGTTTTCTTTTTTAGGATCGGGCATGCTACCAGTAAAACATCTGCAATCGGTAGTATTAACGGTATCGGTACTTATTTTTAGTCTTACACTTTATACCAACCAGTATTTCCACGGAGGTGTGTTTGGTTCGCTTCACAACAAATCTGTAAAGCCGAAGGTTGAAATATCGAACATTAGTTATAACGACTCGCAACTTACTTTTCAACTCTTCCGAGTGGAAGGTGCTGATGTGTATGGATCTTTTTTGATAGGTATTAGTATTTTAGACGAGAATGGACAGGTCGTAAAACATATTGATCAAAATGAACTTGCTGGATTTGCTACAGAAAACATACACAATTACTACGTAGCAAAAATAAAACCGGGAGCACACAGCCTGATATTGCCCTTGGGAGCAAAAGCAGATTTAACCGTTGAATTTGAAAACATTCATTTAACCGAAGACTATTCTTTAAAATTGACCGATATCAGCGGTATTAAATGGACTGCCAAAATTAAATAGCTATATTAAAACCAAAGAAGCTGCCATTTTTGTTCGGCAACTTCTTTGGTTTAATTAGGCTGAAGTGTAAAACATCTCAATAATATGTTATTTTTTAAATACAATTAATTTAAGGTATTCTATGATAAATCAATATTAGGCTATTCTATCAGTATACCCAAATTGTACAGGCTGATTGTGTAAGTTAAAATAAGGGATAGTTTCAACTTCTTTAACTTTTTCTGTAGGTTTACCTATACTTTGCCCATAAATATCTTTAAGTCGGTCAAGATCATGTCTGATAAAGTACGGCTTACCTTTAATAAGAGCCTCTACAATTTCTAGTGATGCAAATGCTGCATAAACACCGGCATCTTCATTAATATAACTAAATACTATATTGTACACTCCCGCAACATCTGTTCTAATTGCTCTACTGAAACCCGTTTTCATACCCGCAAGACATTGTAGTTCCAAAACAATGTGTTCGATAACATATTCCATGGACACGCCATTATCAACTTCTTGAAAAAAACCTCCGGATACTTCAGCAAAACCTTTATATGAATAAAGACTCGGCATCAGCGTTTTAAGACGTTCCGAAAATCCATCGATGGTGTTTGTTAGTTTATATTCTAAATCACCGATATTCAATCTCATTTCGATTAATCTTGTTTTCTTGCTCAAAATATTTGATCCCTTAAGCACTTGTATTTTTTCGATTTTCATAGCTTTTCTTTTATTAAAAACGTATGAAAAATTGTGCCAATAAAAGTTAATTACTTTTAACTACATTAAACTGTAGAATTACAATATCGCTTTAATAACTGATTTTCTACGAAATAACAAGTTCACATACCATTAATATTAAATTTTTATTAAAAAATATCTTTTCAGGTAAAAAATATTCCAAAAAATTATAGTTTATTTCTACACTTATAATTTTATAGAATTAGTATACACTTTGTAGATATTTTCCAATTGAAGATAAATAGGATTTATTTCTAGTGTATTTGAAGTTTTTTCGAATTTAATAACTGTAAATACTACTAATTATTTTAAATGTTTTGTGAAAACTAATCTTTTATAAACACTAATCTTTTAATGGCACAATATATGTACAGATTATATTTAATCTTGTAAAACTTTCAGTCAAACACTTATTAAAAATATTATTAAAGATGAAAAAGAAATTAAACATTCAATATTTAGCCATTTTACTATTAATCATTGGCGGTTTGTCAATGGTAATTTATGCAAATAATTTTCTAAGGAATTAATTTGGGCAATGATGGTTTGTGAATTTTTAAAGATGTAAAAAACATACAATAAACAGTAAAAACATAAACAAAGCGTAATCATCACATATATTGGACACGCAATATAAAATTTAAAGGAGAAACGTTTTCGTATTCTCTTTTTTTTATCCATTAATGAGAAAGTAATTTATTTTCCTTTCTGCATTAGTGATTCTTTTCAAACCTAACAATATATCTTTCATTATAATTAACTTTTAAATTATAGTATTTTCCTAATAAAAATAATATACATAAATACGAACCAATTAAAAAATAAAGTATATTTGTATACTATAAAATTTCATTATGAAATACAATCTTGTTAAAAAAACGGTAGATCTTGTTGAAGAATTCGAATTGTCTAATACAGATAACCGATATTCAGACAGCATTTCTGGTTTTAAAAAATGGGTTTCCGACAATTATACACAGCCACTTCGTTTTAAAGCTCCTGAATGGGAGGGCAAAGATTTGGGGCGCAGTGCCGAAAGCGTTATAAGTACGCTGCTTGTACACATGAACAGATTTGCTAAAAACTATTCCAGAGCGGCGATTTCGGGATCGGATTTTTCTACTCAAGAAGATTTTATCTATCTGATCAATCTAAAAGCGTTTGGTGAAATGACCAAGATGGATCTCATCAAAAAAAATGTACACGAAAAACCGGCAGGCATTTTAATTATCAACCGATTAATGCAGAAAGGTTGGGCGGTACAAAAAGATTCCGAAATAGATAAACGCAGTAAAATTATAAGTATTACCGAAGAAGGTTTGCAGGTTTTGGATCAGCAGATGGAAAAAATTCGTACGGCGAGCATGCTTGTGTGTGGTAATTTATCAGAACCTGAAAAATTGGAACTAATAAAACTGCTTACCAAACTCAACGAGTTTCACGTTCCTATTTATCAAAAAAATACCGATTTGGAAAAGCTTTTAGACGAAGCCAATCTTTACAAAAAACAAATCGTTTAATGAAAAAGAAAATAGCTGTCATAGGTTCCGGTTTCTCTGGATTGTCTGCTGCTGCGTATGCTGCAAAGGCGGGTAATGAAGTTCATGTATTTGAAAAGCATGACCAGCCGGGAGGCAGAGCCAGGCAGTTTACAACCGAAAACGGTTATGTTTTTGATATGGGCCCAAGTTGGTATTGGATGCCTGATATTATTGAAAATTTCTTTGCTGATTTTGGTTATAAATCAGCAGATTTTTATAAGCTTGTTTCGTTGAATCCACAGTTTGAAATGATTTTTTCGGATTCAAAAATTGCTGTTCCCAAAAATTACAAAGAACTCAAAAAAACAGTTGAACAAATTGAAACCGGAGCGGCTGCTCAACTTGAGCGCTTTATGGAATCGGCAAAATACAAGTATCAGGTGGGAATGCAGGAATTCGTTAACAAACCTTGTTATAACTGGTTAGAATTTGCATCGCCAAAAATTGCGGTCAGTGCGTTAAAGCTTGATCTGCTTACCAATTTCAGAAAGTATGTTTCTAAATACTTCAAAAATCCAAAATTACAGGCACTCATGGAATTTCCCGTTATTTTCCTTGGTGCATCGCCCAAAAATATTCCCGCTTTGTACAGTCTTATGAATTATGGTGGTTACGTTTTGGGAACGCATTACCCAATGGGCGGCTTTTACAGTCTGGTATCGGCAATGAAAAAAGTTGCAGAAAATCAGGGTGCACATTTTCATTTTAATCATTCCATAGAAAAAATTCATGTAGAAAATAATCGTGCGGTTTCAATCGAAGTAAACGGAAAAATTTTGGAATTTGACAGTATTATCGCTTCATCAGATTATCATCATACCGAAAGTCTTTTAGATGAGCAATATAAAAATTACAATGACGATTACTGGAAAAACAGAACTTTTGCTCCATCGAGTCTTATTTTTTATTTAGGAATTAAACAGCGAATTCCAAACCTTACCCATCACACGTTGTTTTTTGAAAACGATTTAGATGAGCATATCGACTGTATTTATGGCGAAAAAAAATGGCCCGAAAAACCTTTGTTCTACGCATGTTGCCCATCAAAAACCGATGCTTCAACGGCACCCGAAAATTGTGAAAATCTATTTCTGCTGATGCCAATTGCTACCGGAATAAACGATGAAGAATCAATAAGAGAACACTATTTAAAAGAGCTATTGGGCAGGATTGAAAAACATACCGGAGCAAGTAATCTGTATAAGAAAATCGATTATAAAAAAAGTTACTGCGTATCAGAATTTATTGAAGATTACAATGCGTATGGCGGAAATGCCTACGGCTTGGCAAATACCCTGAATCAAACGGCAGTACTTAAACCCAAAATTCGCAACAAAAAAGTACACAACCTGTTTTATACCGGACAGCTTACCGTTCCCGGACCGGGAGTTCCGCCCGCAATTATTTCGGGAAAAATAGTCGCTAAAGAAGTCAACAAACTAAAAATATAAGCTATGAAAAAATTGTTTGATGAATTGGCTTACGAAGTAAGCAAGAAAACCACCGAGAAGTACAGCACCAGTTTTTCATTGGGCATTTTGGCACTGAAACCCGCCATTCGCAAAAGCATTTACGCCATTTACGGCTATGTTCGCCTTGCTGACGAGATTGTGGACAGTTTTCATGGATACGATAAAGAAAAATTACTAAACAGACTAGTCATTGAAACCGAAACTGCTTTGCAGGAAGGCATCTCGTTGAACCCGATTTTACAGTCGTTTCAGGAAACCGTGCTTCAATATGATATTGACAGAGCCCTTATTAAGCAATTTCTGCACAGCATGTCAATGGATCTGCATCAGGTTGATTATAATTCTGAGCTTTACAATGAATACATTTACGGATCTGCCGAAGTGGTTGGTTTGATGTGTCTGCAGGTTTTTACCGAAGGAAACAGAAAGCAGTTTAATGAACTGAAACCTTACGCAATGAAATTGGGATCGGCTTTTCAAAAGATTAATTTCCTACGAGATTTAAAAGAGGATTATCAAACCCTAGGGCGCAGTTATTTTCCAAATGTAGATATGGAACTTTTTGATCGCGACATCAAATATCAGATCGAAAAAGAAATCGAAGATGAATTTGCAGAAGCTTTAATCGGAATAAAAAAACTGCCGAACTCATCTAAATTCGGAGTTTACTTAGCTTATAAATATTACTTATTACTGTTTTCTAAAATCAAAAAGAAATCACCGGTAGAAATTCTATCAAACAGAACCCGCGTTCCAAATGCGCAAAAAGCGTACGTTGCATTTAAAAGTTACCTGCGTTACAAGGCTGCGGTGTTATAGTGTTTCAAATAAAATTGTTAAAAAAAGAGCGTTGTTATGAATTTTTTAATTGTGTTTACCACTTTTGTACTGATGGAAGGTGCTACCTGGCTGATTCATAAATACATTATGCACGGTTTTTTATGGACGTTGCACAAAGATCATCACGACCACAGTACAGAAGGTGCTTTTGAAAGAAACGATTATTTTTTCGTGATATTTGCGTTGCCTACCATCGCTTTGATGTATTTTGGTTCGCTTGCCAATTTTAACTACGTTTTTTATATAGGTTTGGGAATTATGCTTTACGGCATGACCTATTTTTTTGTGCATGATATATTTATACACCAACGCTTTAAATTTCTTACACGAACAAACAACCCCTATTTTATGGCATTGCGCCGTGCGCACAAACAGCATCACAAACACCTTGGTAAAGAACATGGCGAGTGCTTCGGTTTTTTATATGTTCCATTAAAGTATTTTAAAATGTACGCCAAAACCTCCAAAAAATGATTTCGTATACCTACTCCGCCATTCTGTTTTTCACGGTAATTGTCTGTTTTATTGCTTCGTTTGACCACCGAATTAAATTCAATCGTTATTTTGTTCCGTTTTTAAAAGCCGCAATAGTTGTAGCGATACCATTTATTTTATGGGATGTTTGGTTTACATCAAAAGGCGTTTGGTGGTTTAACAATGATTATACGCTTGGAATTATTTTAGCAAGACTTCCGTTAGAAGAATGGCTGTTTTTTATATGTATTCCGTTTTCGTGTGTGTTTACTTATTTTTGTTTTGATCTGTTTTTTAAATGGAACAAACTCAGCAGTTTCAATAACATTATTGTTTTTGTAAGCATTATAGGTTGTTCTTTGATCGCATTGTTACATTATGATAAAGTTTATACTTTGGTAACCGCTGTAGCAACTATTTTAACCCTTATATATCTGCATTTTATTGCACGCGTACCTTGGATAGGCAAAGCATCTGCAGTATACACTATATTAATGTTAGGCTTTTTTCCGGTAAATGGAATTTTAACCGGTACCGGTTTGCAATCGCCTATCGTAAATTATAATCCTGATGATTTTCTGGGGATAAGAATGCTTACCATACCTGTAGAAGATGCGGTTTACGGATACACGCAGTTTTTATTGGTGCTTTATTTCTTTAAACGTTTTAAAGGAATCACTAATGAAGACTAAAGTCAGTATTTTTTGGTTTAGAAGAGATCTCCGATTGGACGATAATACCGGTTTGAATCACGCATTAAACTCCGGATTTCCTGTTCTGCCTATTTTTATATTTGATGAAGATATATTGAATAAGCTCGAAGACAAAGAAGACCGCAGAGTAGACTACATTCATCAGGCATTGCAGAATATCAACAATAAACTGAAAAATCATCAATCAAAACTTACCACTTTTTTAGGAAAACCTTCGGACATCTTTCAAAAACTGCACGCAGAATATGATGTTCAATCGGTTTACTGCAATCGTGATTATGAACCAAAAGCTATTAATCGCGATAGAGAAATTTACGATTTCTTCAAAACCTACAATATTCCGTTTAAGGCATATAAAGATCAGGTGATTTTTGATAAATCAGATATTACAAAACCAGACGGATCGCCCTATACCGTTTACACACCTTATTCTAAAAAGTGGAAACTGCAATTTCAAACCGATGAGATAAAAAGCATCGCAGTTAATAATCACAACTATTTAATGCAAGATTTTAAAGAGATTTTATCGTTAGATGTGATAGGTTTCCGTAAGACCGATTTTCTTTTTAAAGAACCCGATTTAGATCTTTCAATCATTAAAGAATATGATAAATACAGGGACTTCCCTGCCCTACAACGAACCACGCAACTTGGAACAGCCTTGAGGTTTGGAACCATCAGCGTTAGAAAATGTGCTGTATTTGCATCCAAACACAACCAAACCTGGTTGAACGAACTTATCTGGCGCGAATTTTTTATGCAGATCCTTTATCATTTTCCAAACGTTACCAACGAATCATTTAAACCCGCTTATGATACAATAATCTGGCGCAACAATGAGCAGGAATTCGAGCGCTGGTGTGCCGGTACTACGGGATATCCCATTGTAGATGCAGGAATGCGACAGTTGAACAAAACCGGTTATATGCACAACAGAGTACGCATGATTACGGCGAGTTTTTTGTGTAAACATCTGCTTATAGACTGGCGTTGGGGTGAAGCTTATTTTGCCCAAAAATTGAATGATTACGATTTGGCAGCGAACAACGGAAACTGGCAGTGGGCAGCAGGTTCAGGCTGTGATGCCGCACCGTATTTCAGAGTATTTAATCCGCAACTTCAGACAGAAAAGTTTGACAAAGATCATGAATATATAAAAAAATGGATTCCCGAGTACGGAACAGATGCATATACAGAACCAATCGTTGAACATTCTCTCGCAAGAGAACGCGCCCTTAAAGCATACAAAACTGCCTTAAAGAAAGAAGGTTAATTTAGTATTGAATTAAAATTCTACTGTAAATATTGTTTTATCTTAAATAATCCTATCCTCTATTTTTGATACAATCATCATCTAATAAAAAACACCCCGAAGGGTGTACTTTTCTACTCAATAAAAAAATCCGTACTAAAATAAACACTTTTAAATAAAGTTTTCTCCCAACCACAACAGTACAGGGAATAAAAAACTAAGTACAACCCAAACGACATAAGATAATTTTTGTTTCATAACCATACTGCTTTATAAGGGAGATTAATACTAATTTAATACAGATCAAATGTACAAAAACAATTTTAAAATTTAGTATATTTTTATACTATTTATAAAATTAATTTAGTTTTTATATATACATAAAAAGTCTATTTTTTACACAATTTGTAGAATCTTTTCTCTCGATAATTTGTGCGCTTTAGCTTTGGTATCTACAAAACCAGAAATTAGTATATAAAAAGTGCTTTAATACCAATTAGAACACATATTTATTAATATTCTGTTAAGAACTGGCACACGTTTTGAACTAATTATTATGCTTTGAAATAGAATTGAAACCTTTATTTGGTACAAATGCCCATCCAACGTGATGGGCGTTTTTATGTGGATAATTCGTGCCTATATTATAAAAAAAGTGAGTGCTAAAACACTCACTTTATTAAGTAAACCGCTGTAGAAAGTAAAAACCTAATACCAAGTGCATGACTTTCGGTTTATTCTTACACTAATAGTTCCAAGATGATGCCATTCTAAAAAACTATACAGATTCTAACAAAATTTTAATAATAGCATTTGTTCAATATTTCTTCTTTTTATGAATTGATACTTTACAATTGTGATATACACGAGTAAAAAAGCGACTTTATAAGTCGCTTTTTTTTGATCCAAAGAGATTTCTCTTTAGTATTTTAATTATTCCAGCCGCCACCAAGTGCTCTGTAAACCGCAACTGTTGTTTTTAACTGCTGCATTTTGGTTTCAACCAATTCAAATTTAGCTTCTAAAGCCTCACGCTGTGTAAGTAAAACTTCCATATAATCTGCCCGTGCCGATTTAAATAGATCGTTTGAAATTGTAACCGACTGTGTCAAAGCATCAACTTCCTGTGTTTTTAAATCGTAAGTATTCTGCAGGTTATCAATTTTAGACAGCTGGTTTGCTACTTCAATATAAGCCTGTAAAATTGTCTGTTCGTACTTGTAAACTGCCTGAATCTGCTTGGCATTTGCATTGTAATATACTGCTTTTATAGCATTACGGTTCACAAGTGGAGCTGCCAAATCTCCCGCAAGAGAATAAAGCAACGACTGCGGATTAAACAAAAACGAAGGATTAAAGGCACGATAACCCACACCCGCAGAAATACCAAGGGAAGGATAAAATCGTGCTTTTGCCGATTTTATATCCAGTTTAGAAGCCGTCAGTTCCATTTCTGCTTGTTTGATGTCCGGACGATTCGCTAGTAAATCTGCAGGTAAACCTGTATAAACCGCTTGGGGAACCATGTTCACAAATTCGGTTGTACTGCGATCTACATGTTGCGGAAATCTTCCCACCAAGAAATTAATCTGGTTTTCTGTTTCTAAAATTTTCTGCTGAATTTCGTACTGTAGAGCAGTTGTTTTCAGTACCTGCGCCTGAAATCTTTTTACAGCCAGTTCGTTAGCACGTGCAGACTGCTTCAACAGTTTTACGATTTCGAATGCGCTGTTCTGAATTTTGATGTTCTGCTGTACGATCTCCAGTTCGTTATCTAATGCCAATAGCTCATAATACGATTCTGCTATTTCTGCCACCAGATTGGTTTTCATAAAATTCTGACCTTCTATGGTTGCCAAATATCTGTTCACAGCAGCTTTTCGGGCATTGTGCAGTTTTCCCCAGATATCGGCCTCCCAATCTGCATAAAGTCCAATACTAAAATCTGCCAAAGGTTCGGGCATTTCCTTACCCGGCTTTATTTCTGTGGTAGCTTCCATCGCACCGATATTCGTATAACGGGCTGCTTTTTCCACTCCAACTCCAGTCTTTATACCAGCAGAAGGCAGATATTCTCCTTTTCGTGCACGGATTTCGTTCTTGGAGATTTCAATTTCCTGTAAGGTAATATTCAGTTCCTGATTATTCCTAAAAGCCGTTTCGATCAGGTTCTGCAAATTAGCATCCTTAAAATACTCGTTCCAATTGATTTTGCCCGAGTTTAAACTATCGTTCGAAACCACCGAAAAAGAATCAGGTAGCGAACGGTTTTCTTCTTTTTCGGGTACATTTAATGATTTGCACGCTGCCATGCTTAAAATCACACAGGCAGTTACTGCATATCTGTATATTTTTCTCTTATTCATTTTAATAAATATCTTTTGTTAAAGGCGTTTCATCTTCATTTTTAATCATCTTTCTACCATCTGCCAGTTTTGCAAAAATCACATAAAGTCCCGGAATAACCAGCACACCGAAGACCGTTCCAAAGAACATACCGCCAAGCGCCGATGCGCCAATGGTATGATTACCGATCGCCCCTGCTCCATGAGCAAAAATCAAAGGAATCAATCCGGCGATGAATGCAAAAGAGGTCATAAGAATCGGACGGAAACGAACAGTAGCGGCTTCCACAGCAGCATCTAAAATCGTTGCTCCGCTCTGCCTTTTCTGGACGGCATATTCTACGATAAGCACGGCATTTTTTCCCAGCAGACCAATAAGCATGATGAGCCCAACCTGTGCATAAATATCATTTGCAAGTCCCATTGCCTTTAACATAAAGAACGATCCGAAAACACCAACAGGTAACGATAAAATTACGGCAAGCGGCAGTATAAAACTTTCATATTGTGCTGCGAGTACCAAGTAAACAAAGATCAACACCACTCCGAAAACGTACAAAGCTTCATTACCACGTTGGGCTTCATCAAACGAAAGACCTTCCCATGCAATCTTGTAACCGTGCGGAAGTGTTTTTACAGCCGTTTCGTTAATAGCCGCAATCGCATCTGCCGTTGTATAACCCGCAGCCGGAAGTCCGCGGATTGAAGCTGAATTGTACATGTTGTAACGGGTAATTTCGTTCGGTCCCTGTGTTTTTTTCAACTTCATAAAAGAAGAATACGGCACCATTTCACCGGTATCATTTTTCACATACAGATTTAAAATATCTGAAGGCAGACTTCTAAATTCGGGAGACGATTGCACGTACACCTTAAAAAACTGACCAAAACGGATAAAACCCTGTTCGTAAGTACTTCCCACCAAAATGTTCAAATTCTCCATCGCCTTACCTATTGATACACCTTTCTGCATGGCTGCACTGTTATCAAACTCCAGTTCGTACTGTGGATAATTGGCTGCAAAGAAGGTAAATACACCTGTAAGTTCCTTACGTTTGCCCAGATTCTCCATGAATTCCTTGTTGATTTTATCGAACTCATGATAATCGGTAGAAGCATTTTGATCAAGCAGACGCATAGAAAATCCACCAGAAGAACCAAATCCCGGAATTGCAGGTGGTTCAAAAAATTCAATCACCGCCCCCAAGTTTCTGGTCTTGCCTTCCAGTTCTTCCATAATTTCGGTGACGGTATGCTCACGATCTCCCCAGCTTTTTAAATTGATCAAACATGTTCCAGCGTTAGAACCACGACCTTCGGTCATGATTTCGTATCCTGCCAAAGAAGCAACCGATTCTACACCATCGACTTCCTTACATATTTTTTGAAGATTACGGGCTACCTGATTGGTCTGTTCTAAAGTTGATCCAGGCGGTGTTTGGATTACCGCATAAATTGTCCCCTGATCTTCACTCGGAATAAATCCTCCGGGCAGAAAATAGTTCTGAACGTAAATTCCTGCACAAAAAACAAGCAGAACTGTCCAAGTAACCGATTTTCTATTGACGATCTTCTTTAAAATCACAACATATTTACCCGTAAGCTTTTCGAATCCGCGGTTAAATGCACCGATAAACCGCGTAAGCAAATTCACTTTTTTAGGTTTTCCGTGATTATTTTTAAGCAGTATGGCACACAAAACCGGCGTGAGGGTTAAGGCAATAACCGCAGAAATAACAATAGCACTTGCCATGGTTATTGAAAACTGACGGTAGAACGTGCCCACGGGACCGGTCATAAACGAAATAGGCAGAAACACCGACACCATTACCATTGTAATAGCTATAATGGCACCGCTAATTTCGCCCATAA